>OKTA01000007.1_pt1 | contig 249559 bp, 210 predicted proteins | sample 1606321 | NCBI WGS metagenome assembly OKTA01 (sample SAMEA3879562, study PRJEB24766) | human gut metagenome | biome: human-associated habitat; feature: feces | place: USA | collected 1985/1987
TATAACTACTGTCTACTGATTACGTTTATAAACAAAAAAAGTGTCTAGATAAATCAGGAAAAGACATCATTATCGAAAAACTAAAGTTTTTTCAGCAGGAAACTAGAGTTTCTCCATTGGAAAACTTTTGTTTCATCTAAGGAAAACTAAAATTTCGTGCTATAGAAAAAAATGTTTCTCTCATATAAAACCAGCCTGTTATTTAACGAAAAAGGGATGAACTTAATATCAAGTCCATCCCTTCTTATTACAATCAACACGTTTCTCTTATAGCTCACGAATCCAGATATTACGGAAGCTGATCGGCTCGCTAGGATCGCCATGGCTCTGCAGGATGATAGGGCCTGCGCCATGTTTCTTCACTTGCGGGAAACCGATCCACTCTGTCGTACCCAATATCGTCGTATGGTTCTGCAAAACCACGCCGTTCTGGATAACCGTTACGGTTGGATGCGTGCGATAAGAACCATCTTCCTTGAAAGTGGGGGCGGTATAAATGATATCGTATACGTTCCATTCGCCCGGTTTACGCATGGCATTGGCCAAAGGAATGGATTGTTTGTAGATACTACCAGTCTGGCCGTTCACGTAAGTCGGGTTATTGTAGCAGTCTAACACTTGAACCTCATACATCCCTTGTAGGAAAATACCGCTGTTACCTCTCGACTGGCTCTCGCCGGTAATATTCGTCGGGACCTGCCACTCGATGTGCATCTGGAAATCGTTGAATTTCTGTTTGGTCTGGATGTCACCCTTCTTCTTGTTTACGGTAAATACACCATCATGCACATCCCATTCGGCGGCACCGCCCTTTACGCTCTCCCAAGCGGAAAGATCCTTGCCGTCAAACAAAACGATAGCGTCGGAAGGAGCCGTGAAACCTCCACCTTTTAAATCTGTACCCGGAGTGACTACCGGCGGAACAGGTTCGTAAAACTCGGACATCTCATGCGTGATACCCGCATAACCTGTAGGCATCTTGAACTCTTTTTTCTTGTCTTGAGCGACAATAGTGACGCAACCCGCTAAAGCGAAAGCCGCAACTGTAAGCAATCTTTTGTTCATGGTCTAAAATGATTTATTAGTTAGTTAACATTTCTTGCTGCAAATATACCGTTTTTTGCCGAAACAGATAACGATTTGTCAGAAATCTTATTGATTATGATCAAATAATCTTTTCTCGGCCAACTGCTCAAACTTGGTGTTCGGACGACCGTAATTGCAATACGGATAAATACTTATACCGCCTCTCGGTGTGAATATACCAGTAACTTCGATATATTTCGGATCCATTAATTTTATCAAGTCCTTCATGATAATATTCACGCAATCCTCATGAAACGCCCCATGGTTGCGGAAGCTGAATAAGTAAAGCTTCAAGCTCTTGCTCTCTACCATTTTCACGTCGGGGATATAATCGATATGAATCGTAGCGAAATCCGGTTGTCCGGTAATCGGGCAGAGACTGGTGAATTCCGGGCAATTAAACCGTACCCAATAATCATTTCCTTGATGCTTGTTCGTAAATGCCTCCAATACCTCCGGAGCGTAATCTTGTTTATATACGGTAGAGCCACCTAATAAGTGCAACTCTCCTTCTTGTTTTCTCTCGTCCATTTCTTTAAATTTACTTTTGATTCTCTTCTTTCCTTTTCAGGTATTTCTCCAATCCGTCCTTGCGAAGTTTGCAAGCGGGGCAATGCCCACATCCCTCAGCCATAACACCGTTATAGCAAGTCAGCGTCTGCGTACGTACTAGATCAAAGACGCCCAGCTCGTCCGACAATTCCCAGACTTCGCTCTTATCCCGGTCCATAAGCGGGGTATGAATTACGAATTGCTCATCCATCGCCAGATTTAATGTTACGTTAAGAGAACGCACGAACGTATCCCGGCAATCCGGATAACCACTATAATCAGCCTCGGAGACACCCGTTACCAAATGATAAATCCCCTTACCACGGGCTAAGATAGCGGCGAAAGTAAGGAATACCATATTACGGCCGGGCACAAACGTATTCGGATAGCTATCCTCCGGCTTCTCTTGATCCATCTCTATGCTCGCATTCGTAAGCGAGCAATTGGGATCTAACTGGCTGATAAGCGATACGTCCAATAACTGAAAAGGTACGTCCGCATCCGCGGCGATCTTTCGAGCGACCTCTATTTCCAAGGAATGTTTCTGTCCGTATGTGAAGCATACGGCCTCTACACGTGAAAAATGCTTCTTCGCCCAGAAAAGGCAAGTCGTGGAATCTTGTCCACCCGAGAAGCATACCAAAGCGGCATCTTGTTGTTTCATATCTTTCTTGTTTTTAATACGTGGTTTAGCAAGCACACGGAAAAGACATCTTTTCAGCCACAAAGATACGCTTTTTTTTAATTCTTTCGAGCGGCGATAAGCAACATCATCGGACGGCGAAGTTCGTCTCGCATCCCGGGAACCGTATCCAGCATCGATTCGTCCGGTTGAGGCTCCACCAGATGGGTGATACAGAAACCCGCCTTGATCAATCCGTTCACGTAAGTCGTAAGTGTCTTATGATATTTGGTTACATCCTCTCCCAAAAAACGAGCATGCCGGATTCCCTCTTGAAAATAATGATCCACCGGCCAATGCGCAGGTTTCCCTTCCGAATCGTAAATCCAATCTTGATTGCCATAAGCAGTAAAAACGGGATGTTCCACAGAGAAGACAAAGACACCCTCTTGCGTTAAACATTTATATACCTCTGTACAAACCGTATCGAACGACTCGAGATAATGGAATGTCAAGGAGCTGATCACGATGTCAAAAGAATTTGGAGCAAAATCAAAATCCTCGATTGCTATTCTTTTATATTCGATCAACGGGGAGGGATTTATCTCCCGTGCCTTGTCTAACATCTTCCCAGAAAGGTCAATGCCTAAAGCGAAGGTCGCCCCTCGCTCTATGGCATATCGACAATGCCAGCCAAAACCACACCCTAAATCCAATACACGCTTTCCGTTAAAATCAGGCAACATCTTCTTTAGCTCATGCCATTCTCCTGCTCCTCTCAGCCCTTGTACAGAGCGAGACATCTGACTGTATTGACCGAAAAAGCGTTCATCATCATACTTATTTTCTTTCATATTATATATTGTAGGGATATCTTGGCCAAAGATACTTATTTTTCGTAGATACCGACATGATTTCCTTCGCTATCTTCTAAAACGGCGAAGTATCCTTTATTTTCCGCTTCAATCTTTGTCTTGGGTATAATAATTTTACCCCCTTTATCCAATACTTTAGATAAAGTGTCCTCGATATCTTGGCTATTAAAATGGATTAAGATACCATCCGGCGAAGGTTGATAACTAGGAGCGTAGAACAAAGCCCCAACCGCTTCTCCTTGCTCGATAAAACAGGCCATCTTCTCTGTCTCACATTCGGAAACCGATAATTTTAGTCCCAAAATAGTTTCATAGAAATCGATCGCTCGATAAAAGTCTACAGTTGGAATCTCGAAAAAAGCAATTAAATTGTTCATTTTGTTTTCTTTTTATAGTTACTGTTAATGTCCTCGCGAAGACATCACAAAAGTAGAGCGTATCGTATCTATAGGATAGAAGAAAAAGGACATCTTGATCACTCCGAGAAATAATCAGAATAAGGAGCGCATAAGGAAAGATACTCCGTGGGTGTATAGCCGGAAAACAGCTTAAACTCTTTTATCATATGTGACTGATCTGAAAACCCACATTCATAAGCTAATTGAGCGAATGAAATGGATGGATTCTGTTGTACCTTAAATAAAGCCCGTTGCATCCTAACGATACGAAGAAACTCTTTGGGCGTAGCTCCTACATAATCTAAGAAAATGCGGTTGAACTGTTTAGAACTCAGGCATGCGGTTTCAGATAACTCAGAAATATTAGTTTTCGCTTGTTCATTTATTTGATGGAAGACTGCGGATATTCGCTTTAAATTATATTCATAGCCTTCAAACCTATAAAGACGGTGAATCAAAAACTGCTCGATCAAGCGGATGCAAGTTTCATGATCATCAGCCTCTATCACTTTTCTGGATAATATTGATAATTCCAAATCTTCTATAGCATCCACCGCTATAAGTTCTCCATAAAAGAACTTAAGGGGAAGTTGAAGGATGGCTCTTGCCGCGTACGGCTGAAAAACAACCGTGATCATTTCAATCTTTCCGGCTGACATCACATCTGAAAAGTTGAGGCATTGCCCACAGATGAACGCTTGAGGCTGCGATTCTTTTTTTCCTACTAATAAAAGCCTTTTACCCCTATGAAATACTAATTGTATGCAGCCCGTTGGTAAAGTCCGTTCAGATACAGAAACATCCGCGCCATCTTCCAGTATCCAATAATATCTCACATAAGGAGTTAATATATGAATAGGCTTTATTATTTTAAATGACTGCATCTTATAGAATTTAATTTATCGGGGCAAAGGTAAATAACCCCTAATCAATTCTATAGTAAAAAAGAGACATTTTATATAATACTGCGACATTAAGCTTCAATCAACTATTTTTGGGTATATTCAAAACTGTAGTATTCTTGATTTCATTAAGTACAAAAGAGCTTTGCATCTTCACGATGCCATGAACCTTGGTTAATTTCTCGAACACAAATTGATTATAGGCATCTAAATCCTTAAGAACCACTTTGACAAAGAAATCATAAATACCTCCCGTCGAGTAACATTCCATTATTTCATCGATATTCCGTATTTCTTCTTTGAAGCGTTCGATATGCTCATCATCGTGTACAGCTAAAGATACATTACAGAAAATGATCAAGGGTAATCCTATTTTTTTATTGTCGACCAATGCCACATATCCTTTTATATATCCTTCGTTTTCTAAACGTTTGATTCGTTCGTAAATAGGAGTCTTGGAGATATGAAGTTTCTCAGAAAGCTCTTTTGCATTGATCTTCGCGTCCTTTTGCAAAGAATGAAGAATTTCAATATCTGTCTCATCAAGTAGTGCCATAGTTTTTTTTCCTGTTTTATTTGATTTAATATCCCCGAATTAGAATTATAGAATGCAAAACAGGACAAAAATAGGAAAATTATCGTATTTAAGATTGACATATAGGAAAACAATCTTCTTTAAATAACTTTGCAGCAAATAAAAATCTAATTCTAACACAATTATGTTTAAAAGTAAAGATCTTCTGTATCATAGTATCGCCATATTGACAGTCATTATATGGGGAACAACGTTTGTCTCCACAAAAATACTGATTAATACAGGATTATCACCGGTTGAGATATTGTTATACCGTTTCGTACTTGCGTATTTTTGTATTTTGACTATAGCGCATCGACGGTTGTGGGCTAATTGCGTAAAAGATGAATTCTTATTGTTCTTGTCTGGATTATGTGGTGGCTCCCTATACTTCATAGCGGAGAATACGGCATTGGGCATCACATTGGCTTCCAACGTTTCATTATTGATCTGTACAGCACCGATCATTACAACGGTATTGTCTCACCTATTTTATAAAGAATCTCTTAGGAAAGGACTGTTATATGGATCTTTAGTTGCCTTATTTGGAGTCGGATTAGTTGTTTTCAACGGCAGTGTTCTTTTAAAAGTAAATCCACTTGGTGATTTTCTCACTTTAGTTGCCGCTACGATGTGGGCTTTTTACTGCCTTATCCTAAAGCGTTTGAGTCGTTCTTATCCCACCTTGTTTATTACACGAAAAGTATTTTTTTATGGGATACTTTCTCTTTTCTTCTATTTTGCGATCTACCCTTTAAATATCAAACTAGAGTTATTGAAACTGCCAATCGTATATTTAAATATATTATTTCTGGGTGTCATCGCCTCAATGCTTTGTTATATCATGTGGAATACGGCAGTCAGAGCCCTCGGAGCATCAAAAACAGCCAATTATATTTACATTGTCCCTCTGGTCACCTTGATAACTTCTGCGATTTTTCTATCAGAAACTATTACGATAGCTTCTGGTATTGGCGCTTTAGCCATTATTAGTGGAGTTTATATCGCAGAGAGGTAAAAATAAAGAAGGGTTACTCATATGAGTAACCCTTTGATTTTCAGTGGTGCCACCAGCAACCGAAAGTCGGTTTGTATAACACTATTTTTCAATAAGTTATATCTTTTCTACGATGTTAATCCCTTGAATAAGGTTTTCACAGCTTTGCACCGTTTAACACAAGTTTGTATCTTGGGTACGATTCCTAAGGGCAAATATAATAAATTATTTTGTTATTCAATTTATGATCTTGGAAATTCTTTCTCTTTAACTTCATTCATGTAGCGCTGAGTAGGAAATGGGATAGCATTAACAGGATTAAACCTAAGATTATGAACATTGTGTAGTTGAATGAATTCTGAATCTTGTGCATTTGTTAATTCTCCATTTGACTTATGCCTTTTTTCAGAACGAATTAGGATACAAACTTTTTTTGCTCTTGTAATGCCAACATAGTGTAAATTCAAATCCTGTTCCCAGTTTGGATATAAAGGTTCCTTAAAATTATTATTTTCCACCTTTTTTGAAGGTAATCCCCATTCATATAAATCAGCATGTATTACAGCATCAAACTCTAAACCTTTTGATTTATGAAGGGTCATTAAATTTATCTCATTAGAATCTTCAGACCTATAGCTATCAAGTTGTTTGGAATCAAAAACAACTTCCTTCAAAAGATTTATATCATTAATATTGTGTGCTTCAGGCATTAGGATAGTAGCTATATTAATGGATGTTTCTATAAATAAGTCTTTATTGCAGATTTCTCCATGATCTACAATTCCATTTAAAACAATGTTGCTTTTTTGCAAACTTCTTTTTTGTGTATTTCTTAAACTATCGAAAGAAGAGTAAGTTTCTACTATATCAATAAAACGATTTGTTGGATTAAAAATGAAACGTAATATGGATGCAAAGATAGATGCCCAAATACTAATTTGCATATCTAATTTGGTTGGTGATACTATTTTATGAGGAGTATTTAACTCTTGACTGATATATTGAGCATTTTTGGAGTTCCTAAAAAGTATAGCAATTTTATTGAATTTGTCAATATTGTATGCATTCATAATAGATGCTATTTTTTCATCAATAAAAGATGCTATATGTTTTTCATCTCCTAAACTAATGAAATAAAATACCCGCCTGTCTTTTTCCGGTATATCAGTGATTGTGCATGTAGAATCTATTAACCTATTGGAGTAATTTACAATAGATTGATGTGAACGATGATTTTGACTGAGTATAAAACTTCTAAAAGTTTTGTCTTGTCGTATTCTTTTTAGGTAATAAGATTTCTTTCCGGAAAATTCAAAAATAGACTGATTAACATCCCCAACAGCAGCCATTATTATACCCATGTTTTTTAACTTAATAAATAAATAATGTTGATCTATCCCAGTATCTTGATATTCATCTACATATAAATATTTGTATCTCGATTTTAGGTAACTTCTACAAGCTTTTGAGTTATCAAAGATATAATTAGCTAATATTCCTATACATTCTATTAATATAATATTTGCTTCTAATAAGGACAATATTATATCCATATGGTTATATTCTATTTTTTCTCTTTTTTCAACTTGCCCTAGCTGAGAACGCTCAGAATTGTTCATTGAGCGAATTATGAGATTGTCGAAAGTCTTTTTCTCTTGCATTAGGCTTCCAAATGGTATAATTATATCTTGAATACAAAACTTATCAATGGTACCAAAAAATGAACTTTTAGGGGAAATGCCATTTGCTAGGCTTCTGTTTTTTAGTTCTAAAGAAGCTTTATTTGTGTACGATATGGCGATAATTCCTTGATAATCGAGCAGTTCCTTAATGTCGTTTTTTATTTTTTCGGATAAAACAAATGTTTTTCCAGATCCAGGAGCAGCAATGACGACAAGATTTTCTCTACATTCTAATATAGCCTTTTGTTGTTCTGTAGGAGTCATTTTATCTTAATAGATTTGTTAATGAATGTTCCTTCAATTTACTTAATGATGTACTTTTTTGTCTTATGAAATTATACATAAAATTTCCTTTTGCTTCTTGCATTGCCGTGATAATTTCATATTCCTCTAAATCATTGAAAAATTCTATTAAATCATTTTTTATAGGACTATTGAACATATCATTCTCTAAATCTTTTTCTGATAGAAAGATTCCATGATTATTTAATATACTTCTTAAAGTGGAGCAAATAGTGTTTATTTCATTTGTAGGAATATTCGTTGGTAGTTCTTTAAGTTTTTCCTTGTTTTCCTCAATTATTTTTTTTTCTGATGCATCCAATTCTCTATAATCTTCGAGAATACTTATGGCTCTCTGCATTCCTGCCATTCTATAATATTTCTTTTTGGGTATCTTGAATATATCATTATCTGTTCTAAGTTTCCAAGGTATATTCATGGCATTTAATATTTTGATAAAAGTAGAGAATCCAATCCCATTAGCCATTAGTATACTTATGTTGTTTTTTAATAAATCTACACCACAAAATTTCGATAATGCTTTATAGAAAATAACTTCAGAGATACCTTCAACGAGCCAAACCTGATCAGCATAAAATGCCTCAGCTGGGATTATGCTCATTCTGTAGCCAAAGTTTATTATGGAACCTTCAATAATTTTAGAACAACCATTTGATGCAGCTTTGGTATCTGATTGTTCTGTTTTGTATAAGCGAACAATTGAATTTGGAGAAAATTCACTGGTGATTTGTGGAGAGTGACTAGTTAAGAATATTTGCCCACATATCTTGTTACTCAAATAAGTTGCAAGCTTTTGCTGTTGATGTGGATGCAAATGAGCCTCAGGTTCTTCGATGCATACAATCGAAACTTCTTCAAGCTTGGGACGTTCAATTTCATGTTTAGTTGCCCACAATGATAAGTAAATTTGATTTAATCGTCCATCTCCACCTATATTTACGGGCGTGTCATTTGTCTTTGACGAAACGGAGGTACTGTCTATAAATTTGTCTATATTTGAAGAATTTGTATCAAAATATACATCTTGATTATTGTTGTAAATAGACATTTCTTTTAATTCACTATTGATTGAGTTTGTCGCTTTAGAAATGTAATGTAAAGTCGGTATTAAATTGTTAGCTTCTTGTAATTTAGTTTTAATCTCTTGTAAAAGTGTATTATCTTCCTCTTCTTCTTGAGTGCTCCTGCTCTCTTTGGCATTTTGAAATAAAAAATTTCTTTCTTTAGATATAAAAGCATACAAGTCTCTTCTGCAACTGATGTATTTAATATTTAAATATTTACGATAATAATGTGCTTCAATATCCGACAAAAGTTCAACGGAAGCTCCTGCTTTTATTGTATAGGATATTTTTCCCGTATTAGGATCTCTTGATGCATTATAGGACATATACATCTCATTAGCATCACTTATTTTTCCTCTTAGTTTAGACAAAACACATTCCTCAGTAATATCTGTAAAGTGTAATAATATGACAAATGAGTTAGTTTCTTCCAATACATAAAAATCACTAGATCGTGGTTCTATATCATAATCTGACAGGCTTCTATCTAATAGTAATCGCATCGCCCAGATTAAATTTGTCTTACCAACATCATTTGCCCCAATAATAAGTGTATTTTTCTCTAACTTAATATGTGCATCTTTATAATTTCTAAATCCTTTGAGAGTTATATCTGCTAGTATCATATCATGTATTATTAAAGTTTTTTAATATAATATCCTCCAGTTTTCGGTGCTCCTTTAAATTCTATGAGCTTTTTATTGTTTAAAGATTTTAGATAACGTTTGGTGGTTCTTACGCTCTTCAAAATTCTTTTTGAAATTTCCGTAGCATTCAAACCTTCCTCTTTTCTTATCAGATTCAGAACGGACTGTTCGTTTGCATTTACAGTGCCATTTACAGTGTCATTTACAGTGCCATCGGTGTCACTGTTGTTCTTCCTTTTAAACACTACCGTAAACATCCCGTCCGTATGAAATTCAGGTTCAGGAAGATTAGCTTCCTTCATAGCTTCCTTCATACGGGGGATACCGGATGCAACCCTTTCAACCAAATGCATACGGGTAAACAGACCAAATATTAACGGGTTACGTGTCATGCTCTTGTGTCCGAAATCTTTAGCTACAATAGGCAAAAGTCCTCCGGGATTTGAAATTTCTACTCGATCGTCGAACATTTCTATCGTAATGGTTGCTCCCTGTTCGTAATAATCACGATGGGATAAAGCGTTTATAATGGCTTCTTTGAATACAGTAAGAGGAATTTCCCAAATTTCTTCTCTCGGCCCTGCTCCTTCAATTTTATAAGCTACTTGCAGTTTGCTTTCCAGCCATGTCATTGCTTGTAAATATTGCTGGTATAGTGGACCACCGAAAGATTTATCATCAATAATAAATACTTTGGTTGTTCCCTTGAAAAGAACACATCTTGTTATTGCGTGCGGAAATTTCCGTTCAGGTTGTTTTCCAAAGAACATGGCAGCACCATTTTTTGCTACACCTTTATCTGTAAACAGTTCCAAATTCTCGAATATCTGTTTGTCGGCTGTCGATGGACTTAGTTGTGCTTCCGTACGGAAGTCTTTTATCGCTTGTTCGTCTGCATCAGTGTAAATGTTAAACCATGAGCAGGGGATAGCATCAAAAAATATTTTGTTGCACTCCTGAAAGAAGCTACGCATTTCTTCGACAGTACGAAGTTTTTGAGAGTTTGCTCCCTCGCGTACAAAGATAGAACCGGAAAAGATATAAGGTTTGTCTTTACCTGATGGAACATCAATCACCCAAACTGTTTTATCTTCAATATTCACGGTGTACAACTCGCAATGAAGCGTCGGAGATATTTCACTGATAGAGCCTTGAATAGCAGAACGTTTGTCATTCTCTAAACTTGTGCCTATAATCTGTCCGTTATCATCTATACCAATAAGTAAGTATCCTCCGTCTGCATTGGCGAAAGCGCAAATTTCTTCTGTCAGTTCACGAACTTTAGAGGGAACACGAACTTTGAACTCAACATTATAGCCTTCTCCGCTATCAATGAGCAATTGTATGTTTTCAGTATTCAACATAAGTATCTGTAATTGTGCTGCAAAGGTAGTTATTTGTTTGATAAATGCTTCGTTACCTATATTCTATTTGCAGCAAAAGTTATTTCTTTGTGAGAAGTAAAAGAAAAGGGGTCAGTATTACTATAGAGTTTATGGGTTACTTCTATGGTAAAAGCTTGTTTTGAGTAACAAGTAATGATAGCTCTATATGTTAAATAATAGATATTTATAAGGAGTGTAATAGATAATGGGAACAATATGGATACGAGTGAGATTCTTCAATCTGCTTTGTGTTTCCATTGTTTTATGACCTCATTACAAAAGTAATGCTTTTGTTTGGTAAATAGTACGTCGATTTGAAGTCTTTTAGGTAATTTTGTAGCATCAAACTGTAAATATGGTATTAGAAAACTTAATAATCAAGGAAATAGGACTCTCTCTCGATTTGTTTAGAAGGCTGGTGGGTGAATGCGATGAAGTTATTTTGAAAAAGAAAGAATATTTATTACGTCAGGGACAAGTCTGTTCATTTATTGGTTTTGTAGAGACGGGAGTTTTACGTTCTTACATAGAAAAGGAAGGAGAAGATTATATCAGTGATTTTCATTTCCAAGGTTCATTTGCTACGTCCTATAGAAGTTTCTTGACAATAGAAGCAAGCGTAGGAAGTATACAAGCATTAGAAAATTCAGTCTTATATTGTTTGTCTAAATCTAATTATGACCAATTACTACAAACCTCTAATGAAGGGTATAAATTAGGAAAATATATAGCGGATACTCTCTTCATTAAAAAATGCAGAAAAGAGACTTCATTACTCATGGATGATGCTTTAGAAAGATATAAGTTGCTTTTACGAACTTATCCTCATATAGAACAACACGTATCACAATATCATATCGCTTCTTATCTTGGAATAAAGCCTGAATCTTTAAGCCGTCTTAAATCTCTTAACATAGGTCAATGAAATAATCTCTTGCTCCATTCTATCTTTGCAGCAAAATAAATCATTTATGAATAAGATAGTACTATTCATTTTATTAATCATTTCAAGTTGTTGCACAAGTATGGAAAAGAAAAATGTAGCAAGAACCAATCTTCTTTCAATCCAATTGAGGGAAAAACAAGGTTTGTCAAAAGTCGAAATTAAGAAAGTTGTTATACCGGTAAATGGTAAGGCAGAGTATCATTTGCATCCTTGTCCGGTTGTAGGGCATATCGTTTCAGGTACTTTATTATTTCAGATTGAAGGAGAAAAACCTCAATTAATAAAAGCAGGCGAGGCATTCTACGAACCTAAGAATAAGCCGATACTGCATTTTGATAATGCCTTAGATTCCGAACCTTTGGTGTTCATGGCATACTACTTAGTAGAAGAAAATGAGGATTTATTAATGTTATTGCCTGAATAGTAAGCTATTGTTCGAAAAATAATTGTTTGTTTTGCAATAAATAGCTATATTATGCCAGAAAGTATAACACAATTCTATAAGAGAATACAAAGTTGTGACCTCCAACCGGATGCAACCTATTCAATGGAGAAACCTTATTTTAATATTTTCTCCCGGCAATGTAATTTTGGAACTGTACAATTCGGTTACAGGGAATTTTATAAGATTACATTAATTATAGGTGTGGGAAAACTGTATTATGCAGACAAATGGATTTTAGTAGATCGTCCTGCATTATTGTTTTCCAACCCTTTAGTTCCTTATGCTTGGGAATCAATCAGTGAAGAACAAAAAGGAGTGTTTTGCATTTTCAATGAACAGTTTGTGCAGTCAGATGAAAAGAACGGTTCTTTGGCAAATACTCCTTTGTTCAAAGTAACAGGAGATAAGGTTTTCTTTTTAGATGATGTGCAAGTTGCTAAAGTGATGGATATATACAAACAAATGCAGGAAGAGAACCAATCAGACTATATAAATAAGTCCGATGTCTTGCGGTGTTATCTTCATTTGTTGGTTCATACAGCCCTGAAAATGCAGGATTCCAATCAATATGAATCACATCCGAATGCTTCGCAACGCATTACTGAATTATTTATAGAATTGTTGGATAGACAATTTCCCGTTGATTATCCAAACGCGATTTTAAGTCTGCGCACTCCTGCCGATTACGCAAACCGCCTGTCTGTACACGTTAATCATTTAAATAAAGTGGTTAAAGAAATAACAGGAAAAACTACCTCTGAGATGATTGCGGAAAGAATAATCAAAGAATGTACCCAACACCTACTACATACTAATCTTTCAATATCAGAAATAGCGTATAGCTTGGGATTTGAAACGGTTTCTTATTTCAGTAAATTCTATCGCAAACATACTGGTAAATCGCCAAGCGAAGTCAGAGAACAGGCAATTATTTGATTTGTGCAACTGATGCTTTGAATTGTATAATTCTGCTCAATTAGCATCTCCTAATTTTGTATCGACTAAAAATATAAATTATGAAGTATAGAAAATTAGGTAAAACAGAAGTAAGCCTGTCCGCCATTGGATTGGGATGTATGGGAATGAGTGCTGCGTATGGAGTAGCCGATGAAAAAGAAAGTATTAAGACATTACATCGTGCCTTAGAGCTTGGTATAAACTTTTGGGACACTGCGGATGTGTATGGCAATGGTGCTAATGAAAGATTACTATCTAAGGTATTGGCTGAAAAAAGAAATCAGATTTTCATTGCTACCAAATTCGGTTTCCGTTTACGTAATCATCAAGGTACTGTATTTGATGGTGGTGAAAGTTATGTGGATGCTTCTCCTCAATATATAAGACAAGCTGTAGAACTCAGCCTGAAAAGGTTGAATATTGAAACCATAGATTTGTACTATGCGCATCGAATAGACCCGACAATACCGGTCGAAGAAACCGTTGGGACTATGGCAGAATTGGTAAAAGAAGGCAAGGTACGCTATTTAGGACTAAGCGAATGTTCTGCCGAATCATTGCGGAGAGCCTGTGCCGTTCATCCTATATCTGCCGTTGAAAGTGAATATTCTCTATTAACCCGTGATGTGGAAAAAGAAATTTTGCCCTTGACAAAAGAATTAGGAGTAACCTTAGTTCCCTTTTCACCATTGGGTAGAGGATTGGTAACAAATACTATTAATGTGAATGCATTGGGTGAAAATGACTTTCGTAAGCATTTGCCACGTTATAACGGTATATATTGGGAGAATAATCAAAAATTAACAGCAGAATTTGCAGAAATAGCAGAAAGTAAGGGAATAACTCCTGCTCAACTTGCATTAGCTTGGATATTGGCACAGAGTGAAAATATCATCCCTATACCGGGAACTAAACGAATCAAGTATTTAGAAGAAAATGCGAAAGCTACCGATGTTAATTTATTGCCAGATGATATATCTAAGATAGAATTGCTTCTGAAAAAATATCCAAATATAGGCAATCGATACAACGAATATGATTTTAAATTTGTAAATAAGTAAACTTTACAGTAGGAAGTTCTGTCAATATTTTAGCAGAACTTCCTCAGATAATTATAATGAACGACCTATTACAACAGAGATTTTTCCGTTTATTATCGGAATACTCACAGCGTGAAGTTTTTGCAACAGAGCTTGTAGGAGCTATTGAAGAATTGGCGTTACATTTAGCTGATTTCAGCATGTATGAACAGGATAATAGCATTTTACTACGGTATTTTTCTTTCGGATTACATCGTCTCAAATCGTACCGTGTACAGTTTGAGCAAGAAAAAAATGCCTTATTTGCATCTAATTGATGAAGCGATAGGACTAATAGATAACGAAATACGTATTGTAGAATGGCGTATCAAATACCCCGAACAGTTTAAACGGCAACTTGATAAACCACCTCTTTCCCCTCTCTATTTGGCTGACAAAGCAACCCTTATCAACATTATGGAAATTGTCAGCGGTTTGTTCATCTCTAAAAACATCGTATATCAAAATGGTAAACCTGCCTACTTGGTGGATTTGGGAAAAGCCTTTGAATGGCTCTTTAATATCAAGATAGGCGACTATCACCAAAAGCATGAGGATGTGATAAAACGAAAGCCGGGCAAAATCACGGAGTTTCTTAATGGACTGGCAGACCTTATCCGAAAGGAACATGATAAAAAAGGATATAGATAATCAATAACTTAACACCCATTTATAGGGGATTCCATGTCTGCCCTCGTAATTTCTTTGCCTTCCATTTCTGAACTTTGCTTCATCAATCGATTGACAAACCATAATGTATAATCAGAAAATGAAGCAACTATGTATATAGAAAACTACGATTTCAAAGAGTGGATGCAAAAGTTATTCGACAAGCTGGACGAGCTTTGCAAGGATGTGCGGGCATTGCGCAATGCCGACAAGGTGCTGCCCGAAGATGATAACCTGCTGGATAATCAGGATTTGTGCCTGTTGTTCAAGGTTAGCATCAAAACTTTGCAACGCTACCGTGCTTTGGGCGTATTACCTTACTTTACAATCAGCGGAAAAGTGTATTACCGGGCTTCGGACGTCCGGGAATTCATAAAGGAACGGTTCAGTTCGGTAACGCTACGCAAGTTCGAGAAAGAACACGGTTCGGACAAGAAGTAAACAGATAAGCCGGAGCATCGGGTAATTGCCTGTCTGCTCCGGCTTCTTGTTTATGGCTTGCCTAATTTGCCTGCTTCTTCCTTTAGTGTAGCTAACACTTGAAAAGGGACCCGGAACAACATTTAAAAAGTGCCCCACCCATGGGTATGTTTAACCGAACAAAATTGGTATATTCATAAAAACCAATGGCGTTCATAATATGTACCACATGGAAGAAAGAGATTCCATAATTCTCGCCTATAGGCGTGACGGATTGAGCATCCGTGAGATCGCCCGTCGTAACGGCATGAGCCGCAAGACTGTACGCAAGTATCTCCGGGCTTTCGAACAAGCGGTCGGTGACAACCCCGATGCGGAAGCAATGGACACGTACCTGCAGCAGCCGGTGCGCTATGACAGCAGCAAACGTGTCCGCAGAGTGATGAACCAGCAGGTGATGGAGGCGATAGACGGCTTCATGGCCCGCAACCGGTCTAATGCCGCGGCCGGATTGCGCAAGCAGCAGATGCGCAAGATTGACATGTGGCGCCGGTTGCGCGATCAAGGCATAGAGATTGCCTATTCGACGGTATGCCAGTATGTCCGTGCATTGGAAGTGGCGGTGTCCGCTCCAGCCAAGTCCCCGGCGGCGTTCATCCGCCAGGAGTATGAACCGGGGTTCCGGTGCGAGTTTGACTGGGGCGTGCTGACACTTTGGATTGCCGGTGTCAAGACGAAGCTGCACATGGCCGTGTTCACGATGAACCATAGCAACCTGCGGCGGGCATACCTGTTCTCCCGCGAGGACACGTTGGCCCTGATGGAAGCACACCGCAACTGCTTCCGTGCTTTGGGGGGCACGCCGCAAGTAATGGCCTACGATAACATGCGGGTGGCCGTCAAGAAGTTCCTTGGACAGGAGCGCGAACATACCGATGCCCTGCGCCGCATGGAACTCCACTATTGTTTCACCCCTCATTTCTGTAATCCGCGTTCGGGATGGGAGAAAGGTAAGGTGGAGCGTTCGGTGGAACATATCCGCCGGCGGGCTTTCGCCTATGATGTCCGTTTCGGTTCGCTGGAGCAGGCGCAGTGTCATCTTGACAAGGTCTGTGACAGGCTCAACGGGGAGGCTTCCAACATGTCTGCGCAAGAGAAGAAGGAGCGCGTACAGGCCGATATTGCGGCTTTGCGGCCGCTTGACCACGGTGACATGGGCTGCTTTGAGCAGCGGCATGCCCGTGTCGGGAAGTATTCCACCATTACCGTCGATGGTGTGCATTACTCTGTGCCTGACCGGCTTGTCGGTCGGGAGGTACCCATAAAGATGTATTCCGAGCGTATTGTCGTGCTTGACGGTCGCGACAAGGTAGCCACGTATGTACGCTCCCGGCGTCTCGGTGACTGGTGTATCGACCTGATGCACTATCTGGGCACGTTCCTTCGCAAGCCTGCGGCGTTGGGACGATCCACGGCCATGCGACAGGTACACCCGGACGTGGCGGCACTGTTTCGCAAACATTTTACGGATTCTCCCAGATCGTTTGTCGAACTGCTCGTGTTTACCCGTGACAACCAGCGCACTTATGCCGACATACTGGCTGCGGCAGACCGTCTGTCCTCCCGGGGACTCAAACGCCTGTCTTCCGAACAATTGAGCGCCGAGATGCTGGCCAGTGACGGCAATGGAACCGCAAACGTCCGTCAAGACGCGGCCACCCTGACCCCGTCCGATCCACAACAGACCGCCATTGAAGAATCGGCCTCACAGACATTGGACACACTTTCGGCGATGATCGGATGTGGCGCCACACAACAACCTGTAAACAAAGTTACCGTCTAACAACATAAAAATTGCATAGCAATGGAACAAAACGAAAATCAAGACTCCATACGCGAACGGATACGTGCGTATGCCTTCGACCTCAAACTCCCTCTGGTACGACGCGACATCGACCTGCTTATACAGCAAGGACTTGATGAACGATGGAACCTGTGGATGTTCACGGCCGAACTCCTGCGTCAGGAAAAAGAAAACCGCTCGGAGAACCAGCGTCGGCATCGCATCAAAAATGCCGCGTTCCCACAGTTGCGATACCTCAACGAAATAGACACGGACGCGCTTCCGCCAGAAGCGCGGAAGGCCTTGCCAAACCTTGAGACACTTGATTTCATCAAGGAAGGGCGCAACCTTATACTATACGGGAATCCCGGTACCGGAAAGACCCATCTGGCTACAGCCTTGGGGATTGCGGCCTGTAACGCGGGATACTCCGTACTGTTCACTTCCGTGCCCAGACTGCTTACGCAGATAAGGGAATGCCGGAACGCAATGACACTAAGGGCACTCGAGAACAAGTTCGAACGATACGACATGGTCATCTGCGACGAGTTCGGATACGTTTCTTGTGACAAGGCGGGAGCGGAGATGTTGTTCAACCATCTGTCACTCAGAACTGACAAGAAAACAACCGTCATTACAACAAATCTCGCATTCAACAGATGGGACGAGATTATTGCAGACAAAGTACTAGTTACAGCAATGGTAGACAGGCTAACGCACAAGGCGATTCTACTGAACATGACGGGAAAATCGTACAGAATGAAAGAAACACAAGATATGATAAATAAACAAATTTAATTAACTTTGCAAAACCTATCGGGTGGTACACGTTTCAAATGCTACCCGGGTCCCTTTTCAAGTGTTAGCTACACGGAAATCCCTCGTGGATAGCCCCGACGTATGAAAATCCACCACCGGGACAGACGATGGCGAACGGTCTGCCCGGCTCGCCACGGAAAAAGAACAGTCCTGTATTGTTCTTGCGTGAATCCGCCTGCTTGTCCGCGTCGGAATAAATGTCGTAAAAAAGACGGTTGCCTTCATGCACATAGTCAATCATCGTATTTATGGTTTCCACGGCTCGCTCGCCCGTCACATAATTGTGGTACGGAAGCAGGCTTGCCACATTCGTAAGCGGCATATCGTCGTCATACCTCCGTTCGGCAGGCAAAATGAATTGTCCGAACCCGGCAAATGCTTCATGCTCCACCACATCCTTCACTGTATTTGAAACAGTCAGATGTCCGTAAGTATTCATATTTTCGTCTTGTCCGTTCGGGAAGAAAAACGGCAGCGCATTGTAGAGGTATTCCGCCATTGGTCGGAACTCATGCCGTGCGCCGTCCTTTTCGTGGAAAGTGAGGCAGGATAGCGGAAACACGTCCGTAAGCTGTGCCATCGCCTCGATTTGTATCAATGTTTCCCGATAGGCGGAATCATTTGTTCCGCTTGCTGCCCAAATGTAGAAGCCTGTGCCTGCGTAGGGTGATTGACGGATAATGCCTGCGAGATACTCCGCAGTTTCCATCGGGCGGTTCATTCCGGCAAATTCTCCCAAAACCCAACTGTCGGCACTTACCGGCATGAAGTATTTGAAAAAGTCAAGCGTATGTTCCAGAGCGTACCACGTCGTGACGGCTCCCATTGAGAAGCCGCCGATGGCACGATGCTCACGGGAAGCCTCCAAGCCTGCGGCATCCGTACTCTCGGCATATGTGCGGTAGCGGCTTTCGACAATGGGGATAAGGTCGTTTACCAGTTCCTGTGGCAGTGCTTCGCAATAGGGGTCGGCATCCACGTAATTGGGTGTCGGATCTCCGTAGTTATAACTCGGTGATACGACAATGGTCGGCGCCATGTCCCCGTTTGCCGTCATGTGGTCGAGCAGTTTACGGAGCAGACTGTCCTCGTCTTGGAAGAAAGAGATTGCCGTGCCGTAATGCCCGTGGACGAAATAGAGCACATTGTAGCGTTGGTCGGTATTTTCATCGTAACCGTAAGGCAAATAGACATAAGCCGTATTTGTGCGTGCTACCCCAGTGCCTTCGGCATAGTCGCGCGTTTCGTAGTCGATACGCACCACTTCGCCACGCTGTTCCGCTTCCTGTTCATAAATGGCAGGAACGGGGTTGGTCTTGCTTATCAGCTCGGTATATTCCTGCGGACGGTCGGGAGTTTCAGGTTTTTCCTGTTCCTGATCCGGTGGCAGAAGCGGTCTGTTTTCTTCGATGTCCGAGCAGGAAGTGAGGCACAGACAGCAAAGGAGTGTATATAACATCATCTTTTTCATTTGCGGTGGTCTTTATGAAATTTATATCGCATCCACATCACGCCATGCTCACGCTGCGAAGCGGAGAGCAGTTGCAAGCGTTGCCCTTTCGCCGGATGTTCTGTCCTTCCACCTATATATTCGAAGATGGAGGACACGCCGGACAGGCCGTCAATGCCGGGATAGACAACCAGACTTAATTCGTCTATCAGCCTTTCGGCAAGCAGCGCACCATTCAGTATGCCTCCGCCCTGTACTGATATGGAACGGATACCGAAGTCATGTCCTACCGCTTCAAGCCCTTCGCGCAGACGGGTCGCATCGCTGACTATGACGTAAGAGATACGCAATTCGCGCAGATGGGCAAGGTATTCTTCTGTCACGTTCCTGCCCACGATGACGAGGATGTTGTCGCCTCTCACTGTGGAGGAGGTTAAGTAGAGGTCGCCCTCCGGGTCGCTGACGATAAACATACGTGCCGAACGGCGTTCGCCGACAAACAGGGTCGGCGTGTCGGGGCTGATGCCGTGCCCCTTGATGCCGAACTTATAAGGGAACAGGTCGCGGAGGGTGTTCTTTCCGAACATCCACGCATCCGTATCCAGTTCCTTACCGATGGTAGAATATACCTTTAACAGTTCTCCGTGTTCCGCCTTGTAGGGAGCAGTCCAACGGATGTCTATTAACCGTCCGTCAACGGAACTCATTATATGACATATTATTTTCGGTTTCATACATTACTTCTTTATGGGTGAGCCTCCGAACACTTCGCTCATCGACATCGTGTCAAGAGCTGTATCTATTTCCTTTACCTCCTCGTCGGTCAGGTGAATATCCGCTGCACCGATGTTCTCTTTCAGTCGGAACAAGTGGCGCGTGCCGGGTATGGGGATGACGGGCGGACGCTTGTTCATCATCCACGCAAGGGAGATTTGCGAGGCGGTGGCCCGGTGTTCCTCTGCCAAGCGTTCGAGGAGGGCGAACAGCGCACGGTTCTTCTCGAAACTGTCCGGGCGGTATTGCGGCATGGAAGCGCGGTAGTCGGTATCAGGGTCGAACGGTGTGTTGGCTGTGTAGCGGTTAGTCAGCAAGCCGTTGGCAAGCGGCGAGTGCGCCACGAAGCCAATGCCGAGTTCCCGGCATACCGACAGCAGAGGCTCATGCCAGCGTGCCATCATGGAAAACCGGTTTTGTATCGCTGTCACGGGGCAGATGCGGTGGGCACGGCGCAGGTATTTCTCAGTCGTTTCCGAAATGCCCCAATGCAGGATTTTACCCTCACGGATGAGGTCTGCCATCACTTCCGCCACCGTTTCCGGCTCAACAGAAGGGTCGATACGGTGCTGGTAGTAGAGGTTGATATGGTCGGTGCGCAGGCGGCGCAATGATCCTTCCACAGCACGACGGATGACCGTAGGGCGTGCATCGGGAATGAGCGCGTGGGGTCCTGTGGCTTCGGGCGCATCGAACGTCAGCCCGAATTTCGTGGCGAGGACGATGCGATTGCGGTAAGGGCGCAGGGCTTCGCCGAGGAGTTCCTCGTTGTGATGCGGACGGTCGGCCGTGCCATAGACCTCGGCGGTATCGAAAAAGGTGTAGCCCATCTCCACGGCATCAGCGAGGAGTTCCGTCATTTCACGCTTGTCGGCGGGCGCACCGTAGGCGTGGCTCATGCCCATGCAGCCCAGCCCGACGGCGGAGACGCGCAGGCCGCTTAGTCCTAATGTTCTGTAATACATTTTTTCTTTCCTCCTTTTTACTTTCTTTCTTAATTATCGGATTAACGAGTTTATGATATCAAAGACTTCCTCTTTGCTCAATTCCGTATGACATGGAATGGCATCGACTTGTTCGCGGGTAATTTTTCCGTCATAATACATTTCCACTCCGAGACCTTCAAACAGTTCTACCAATTTTCGGGATGATTCTTCGATGGATGAATCGAAGCCGAATGCGTCATGATAGAATTTTCTGATGTCGTCCGCATGATGCTTGCCCATAGCTTGAAGGAATCTCGGAAAGACGGATGTCAGGCTCCTGCGATAAGAACTGCCGAATAACTTTTCCGGCAGGAACTCCAATTCGTAGATTTCGTAAGCGAACGGTTCCTCTTTCCCGATTCCCAGCCGGGATGAAGTGGAAAGCGAGGCGCCCATCATGATGATACCCCTCGCATCGAGGTCATCCGGATTTTTCTGCAAGGTCCGTGTCGCTTCGAACACATTCCGGATATAGGAAATCCCCGCATCGTAGGACATCCTATTTCTGTCACCGAGAATGCCGGCAGACAGTTGAACCAACGTGACAAGTCCCGTATAGGTCGTCATTTCCCGGTCCAAGGTCAGCGAATATTTGGGACAAAGAATCGCGTAGTCGGCGGCGATGCCGTAGGCCGTTCCGAAATCTCCGATCCTCGAATCGACGGACACCGCACCCAGCCCGTTCTCGGAACCGCTGGACGGATAGGTAGGAATCAGCGCAAGCGGAAGACATTCCAGTCCGTATGGATTTTTCCCTTTCACGTAATTCCATAGGTCAGATTCGTGATAAAAGCCGAACGCTATTAACTTTGCGCTATCCATCACGCTGGCTCCGCCGGCACCGATAATCATCGTTATACCGTTCTCTTTGGCAATTCGGATGCCCTCCTGTATTTTGGCGAACTCGCGCGAGGAATCTCCGTATTCCGCCAAAGGAATACCATTGTCGGTCAAGGTCTGCACGATGTCATCATGGCAGCCGTTTCGTTTTACGGAGCCGCCGCCGTAAACGAACATGACCTTGTGCCCTTTGGTTATTTCGACGACGGCTGTCCGTATGTCATTACGAAACAATAGTTTCGTGTCGTTTCTGAAAATAAAATCTTTCATTTGTTCAATTCTTCAGTAGTTTATTAATACATGCCCATCCGCCGAATACCTGTAAAAGCATTCCCGGAACGCCGATGCGGAAGTCCTGCACCGCCAGATAGAAATCGCTTTTCAGTGCCCATTCTCCGAGCGTTCCGACAATTTGATAGGCCAGTACGACGGAAAGCAGTATCCACACGGTCACTTTTCTAAAACGTGCTGCCGCCAATCCTGCGAAAAGAGCGAGCAGGATGGATTTCAGCAGGATAGACGGAAGTGATGCCAACATAGGCATACCGAACAGGAGCGAATTGACTGTCGGAGACAAGACGGCTGTCAGCAGTCCTACCTTCCATCCGTACTTGTATGCCCCGACAAGCGTAAAGAAATAAATCGGCAGCCAAGTTATTCCCCCTTGCGGTATGAGATGAAAAATTTGAGGCAATGCGATATTGCCCAATACGAATAACGAGACTACCAGATAGGTCTTGGCATCGTTATATGCCAGTGAGTATAATTTTACGGTTGTTTCCATGATGCTTCTTATATGATTCTTTTTGAAGTTGGTATTTTTGTAACGAACTCTCTGATAAGCGGAAGGCATTGGGCGGCAGTCACACAATCCTTGCACAAAGTCTCTACCGGACAGAGGTCGTCTCTTTTGCGGTTGATGATATAAGGGACTTTCTCGGCGAAACGGAGCGATATGCCGGAATCTTCAAGCAGTCCGAGGGCGGACGTACTGATGACACCGGCGAAAAGTTCCCGGACGCCGCCCAGTATTAGCAACGCGGCCGCCCCTTTGCCGACCACTTTGTCCGCCACGGACGCACCTCGAAGCCAATCGGGATGTTCCGTCAGGATACCATACAAGTCGGATATGCCTCGACCGTCGAATGTGCGGATTCTATCACCGGCTACCACCAAAGAATGGTTGCCGTCTTGCAGTATCCGAACCAATTCGTCCATCATCATCCGATTTCCTGTTTCAGCCGTTCCACGTATGCGTCTATCCGGTGCAGTTCCTTCGGGATATCGATACGCTGCGGACAGTGAACGCTGCACTGGTTGCAGCCGATACAATGGCTCGCCTGACGCAATTTCGGGACACTGTGGTCATATCCCACGAGAAAGGCCCGGCGTGCTTTCCTGTAATTCTCCTCCTGCATGCTTTCCGGGATGTTTCCCTCATTCAGACATTTATTGTAATGGAGCAGAATGGCCGGAATGTCCAGACCATACGGGCAGGGCATACAATATTTGCAGTCGTTGCAGGGAATCGTCTCGAACTGCATCATCCGTGTAGCCGTCTCTTGCAGGAACTTGAAATCGTCCTCCGTCAGCGGCTTCAAGGGAGCGTAGGTGCGCAGGTTGTCCTGCAAATGCTCCATACGGGTCATGCCGCTCAACACGGTATGCACGCCCGGCAGGCTACCGGCAAAACGGAACGCCCACGAAGCCACGCTCATCTCCGGCTCGCGCTGCTTGAGGCGGGCTACAATAGTGCTCGGCACGTTGGATAGCCGACCACCTAACAACGGTTCCATGATGACAGCCGGAATACCGCGCTTTTCCAGTTCGCCATACAGGTATTCGGCATCTGTATTCCGAGGATTGATCTGCTTGGCGTACTTCCAGTCCAGATAATTCAACTGGATCTGCACGAAGTCCCACTTGTATTCATCGTGCCGGGAGAGCAGATAATCGAATACCCCGACATCTCCGTGATACGAAAAACCGAGATTGCGGATACGTCCCGCCTTGCGCTCCTCCAGCAGAAAGTCGAGGATACCGTTGTTCATGTAGCGGTTTTCAAACTCCTCCATGCCGCCACCCATCCCTACGCCGTGCAGAAGCAGATAGTCTATATAATCCACCTGCAACTCTTTGAGCGAATTGCGGTACATGGCGATGGAGGCTTCCCAGCTCCACGTGGCCGGGGAGAAATTGGACAGCTTGGTGGCGATGAAATACTTGTCGCGCGGATGACGGTTCAGTGCAATACCAGTAGCGTGTTCCGACCTACCCCGGCAATAGGCGGGCGACGTGTCGAAATAGTTCACTCCGTGGGCGATGGCATAGTCCACCAGCTCGTTTACCATCTCCTGGTCTATCTCCTCATTCCCTTCGCGGGCACTACGGCCGCCGACAGAGGGCAGACGCATCATGCCGAACCCCAGCAACGACACCTTGTCGCCCGATGTCGGATTCGTCCGGTAAGTCATCCGATCCGTAGGGATTTCTCCGGCTGCTGCCGTCGATGTCCCGTCTTTCCCGCCACCCACGCACGCCGACAGTCCGGTCGTGGCCACTCCGGCGGCTCCTATGGTTTTCAGAAAATCCCTGCGGGACAGGACTTTCTTCTTGTTATCTTGATTGCTCATATTCTTCCTGCTTATAAAGTTTTACATCACGCTGTGCATCGTGTGTCCCTCCACATAGATGGCACTGAACGGACGTGCCGGACACAGATTTTCGCATGCGCCGCACCCGATGCACCGTTCGGCATTCACAACGGGGATTCTGACCGAGTTCACATCGTCACTGTCGGACGGAACCATCAGTATTGCGCCCGAAGGGCAATGACGGGCACAGTTGCCGCACTCCACACCGTCGGTCAGCGGAATGCAATTCTTCCTGATCCATACGGCATGACCGATACGGGTGGATGATTTCTCTTCGATTGCTATCGGCCGGATAGCCCCTGCGGGACATACGTCGGAGCAGCGCGTACACTCCGGACGGCAATATCCCCGTTCGTAGGACACTTCGGGCTGCATCAGCCTTGCCGGTTCGGTTGAAGGTCGGAGTACGTTGTTGGGACAGGCCGACACGCAAAGCTGGCAGGCCGTACAATGCCGGGCAAAATGGCGTGCGCTCCATGCACCCGGCGGTACAATCGGTGTGGCACGTACCGGTATCTTTTTGTCCTCGATGACCGCCAGTCCGCCGTCCACTTTCTTTTCCTGCGCTTTTACCACAGATGTGGCGGCAAGCACGGCTGTTGCCGAAAGGAAACTGCGGCGGGCGGTGTCTATCTGTTCGGAAGTTACAGTTTGTGCCGGTTTGTCGGTTGCCGTCTTATTCGTTTTCTTCCAGCGGTATTCCAACCGAAGCGCATCGTGTTTGCAGGTGTCTATACAATCCATGCACGCTACGCAACGGCTGTAATCGATGCGATGGTTCTTGTAGTCGATGCAGGCAGCCTTGCATCCACGGGAACACAAACTGCAATTCTTGCATTTCTCCGCATCGATCACTGGACGGAACAGCGAGAAACGGGAGAAAAATCCCAGTACCGTTCCCACCGGACAAATTGTGTTGCAGTAAGTACGTCCGTTCCGCCATGCAAGAGTAATCAACACGACGAACGTAACGGCGGCAATAAGGAATGTAGGCAGACTTTTCAGCCAGACCTCCGTTTCATAAAAGGCATAGCTGTCCGCACGCTCGGCAAAGTAGGCAAGCAGATTGTTTCCCCACCGGTACACCGGAGCAAACAGGTTGGTGGCGATACGTCCGTAGGAGCTGTAAGGAGCCAGCAATGCCACGAATGAACCGACACCGGCTATCAGTGCAATGACGAACAGTCCTAATACCCCGTAACGCAGCCACTTGACTTCCGGAGAATAGGAAAAACGGTACTTTTTCTTTTTGCGCCGTCCGCTTATCCACGACACAATGTCCTGCATCACGCCCAACGGACAGATGACCGAGCAATAGACACGACCCGCAAGCAGCGTCAATAGCACCAGCAGAGCGACAACGCCTGCATTTACCGCAAGCAATGCAGGTAGGAACTGTACTTTTGCCGTCCAGCCCAGCCACGCATGAATCGTTCCCGTAAAATCGAGGAACAAAGCCGTGACTGCCACAAAGAACAGCACGGCAAGCGTCAATCTTATTTTTCTCAACATATCGTCTTCGCTTTATCGGATGGGTTACAACTTCTGATTGTTTGCCAGCTTCAGATCCATCAGCGAGATGTGCTCGTTGCGGTAACGGGCATTCGGGTTCACCTCCGTTCCATCGGGGAAAGAGCCGTCTTCCGACTTGCGGAACTGTATCGCTTTCTGCGGGCAGTTCTGTATGCAGGCGAAACAGAACTCGCAGTCGCCGGACATCTTCACGCCCCTCGATGTCAGTTCGTAGTTGCCGCGCGGACACACGTAAGTACAGATACCGCAGTCGATACAGGCGTCTGTCACGGTAAAACACTTCTCGCTTTTCATCAAAAAGCCCACCTCCGGGTCGAGTTTCGTCCACTGCATGAATCCCCGGTGCATCCGGCGTTCCTCTTCCGTCACCGGTTCGTACCAACGCCGATGCACATTGATGTCAGCCGTTATTTTCTGCAAATTCTCCGGGATATGCTTGTCCATCTTGATTTGCTCGTTCATATCGAAATTGGGCAGCCAGTTATCCACCATGACGATGGTGTTGATGTAATCGAACGCATTTCCCGCTTTTCGGGATATGCCGTCCCAAATCTCCACCGCATCGCATTTTCTCGCACCGTATGTAAGTACGGCAAACTTGTATCCGGCTTTCAGCTTCGCTTTTTGGATGAACTGCCGGACCATATAGGGTGGCATGTGCCCATAGATAGGATAGACGATGCCGATTTCGTCTGCCTCGAAGTCATACTTTCCACGTTTCACCATCTGCGGAATGCTCAACAGTTCCGTATGCTCTTCGGCCAGTTGGCGGGCGATATGGAGGCTGTTGCCCGTTCCGGTGAAATAAAAGATAATGCGTTTGTTCTTTTTTCCCTCGCAGGATGCCAGTGAGATCAAGCCCGAAGAAGCGACCGCTCCGCTAATTACGGCAGCTCCCATGCGCTTCAAAGCATCCCGGCGGGTGATTTTATTATCCTCATTCATATCTCTGATTCTTAAATATTATTGTAATCTATTGTCTGTTGCAAAGGTAGATGATACCCCCAAGAGCAGTCTTACAGAAATTACGGGACGTAATGCGATTTTTACGGTAGTTTTCTTTTCCCTGACATACAAAAGCCGTTCTCCCGGACGGGTATGTCGGAAGAACGGCCTGCATGGATTTACATTCCTATTCCGTCATCCCGATTTTCTTCAGCCAGTTCTGTATCCCGTCTTTGGAGCTGCTTACACGGTCGCGGGCAATGGCATAGCCATCAAGGACGGTCGCCCCTTTCTCCATCTCGCGGATAGTCTTGATAGCATCCGAGAAACGGCTGCCGCCATGCGTGCAGAACGGAACGATGGTCTTGCCACTGAAATCATACTCGTCAAAGAACGTATAGAGCGGTTGGGGCATATCGTACCACCAGTTGGGAAACCCGACGAACACGACATCGTACTCGTTCAGATTCTTGATGTGGGTAGCCAATGCAGGACGGGCATCTTCATCCGATTCCTTTTTGGCTGCGTCGATAAGTTCCTTGTGCGTACTGGGATAAGCATGCACCGTCTTTATCTCGAAAAGGTCACCGCCGGTAGCTTCGCGGATAACAGTCGCCACATATTCGGTATTCCCTTGCAACTTGCCGTCCGATACCAGTCGGCTTGCCCCCGAAGAAGCATCCACGCCATCGGTTTCGGGCACGGAAAAATAAGCCACGAGAACTTTGCCCCCGGTACGGGAAACAGTAGTTGGTATCGGCCGTTCGGACACGACCGCTTCGGAAGCATCCGTACGCTCTTGATCGGCAAAAGCGCAAAGGACAATAGCACATAAGGCAATTACCAGCGTACTGCCGATAAAATATCTCTTTTTCATTTTTATTCAGTATATTGATTTATAACATTACATCCGTTCCATCAACAGTTCGAAGATTTCATCTCTGGTGAGCTGACGACAGCACCCAGGAGTGATGAAACACGTGTCGGCAGCGGCACGGAGCAGACTTTCGTCCGTAATCCCCATTTCACTCCAATGGGTAGGAAGTCCGATTTCACGGATGAACGCTTCAAGTGCCTCGACACCGCGCATGGCGGTCTCTTCGATTGTCGTGCCTTTCACGCCCCATACGGTTTCCGCCATACGTGCTAGTTTTTCTTTGCCGGCTTCCAGTAAACGATGGTAGAGCGCGGGATGAATCACTGCCAAGCCCTGTCCGTGATTACAATCGGTATAGGCTCCTACAGCATGTTCTATCATGTGACACTGAAAGTCCGTTTGCTTGCCAAGTTTCAGCATCCCGTTTTCGGCCATCGCCGAAGCCCACATCAGTTCTCCGCGCGCAAAGTCGTCATCGGGATTCCGGATGAGACGGCGCAGATTCGTTATCACGTTCCGCATCACCGCTTCGTTGATTTCATCCGAGAGATTCGTTGCCTGCGGTTTGCCCATATAAGTCTCCATACAGTGCGAAAGGGTATCGAATGCACCGCTGATTACCTGTTTCATGGGCACGGTTTTCGTCAGATCGCTGTCCAACACGGCGAAGGAGTGGAACGCACCAAAAAGTGGCTGTTTCAACTTTTTCTCCTCGTGGGTAATCACAGCTCCGTTGTTCTGTTCCGCTCCAGTGCCGGATGCGGTTACGACAGCCCCCATCGAAATAAATTCCGTCGGAAGGCGATGCCCGACATACCACATATCCCAGATATCTTCGTCCAGTAAGGCTTGTGCAGAGACAATCTTGCAGCAGTCGATGACCGATCCGCCTCCGACAGCGAGGATAAAATCAATGTTGTTTTCCCGGACAAGCTGTGCCCCTTCCTGTACTTTGGCGTAGGTCGGATTAGGCATAATGCCGCCGAAATCAGTCACTTGTTTGCCGCACTCCGAGAGCCACGACTGTATTTTGTCATACAGCCCTATGCTTTTGATGGAACCTCCGCCGTAGGCCAGCAGGACATTCGTTCCCGCCTTTCGAAGTTCGCTTTTTATCGCCTCCTCGGCACATCCCTTACCGAAGTATTGTTTGACGGGATAGCGATATTCAAAATTATTCATATTCAAACATTTGCAGCCTTATTGAATCTACTGTTGATTGGCCCGGACAATTTCGTTTATTGAAATATCGGGGTGGCGATAGCGGGCTTCGGGATTACGTTCGCCCGGCCGTCCCGCCATCGGCGACCGAAGGGTAAGTGCCTTCTGCGTGCAGTTGTGAACGCAAGCCAGACAATATTCGCACGATCCTTCGGCACGAATGCCGTCGCCCGTAAGTTTCAGATTACCTCGCGGACATACCCGTGTGCAGAATCCGCAACCGATACATTTCTCCTGATTGATTGCTATAAGCCGTTCGGCTGTCATCGGGAAATGGGATGCGCGCAGACGCTCAAGCCCCTCCTCGTTGAACCAACCCAGATCACCCTTTTCAATGTATTCCTTCTGTGCAGCAAGTTCTTCGATAATCGTTGCCAGATTTTCGTCCGTATGCTTGTCTATTTTTATCTGTTCATTCATATCGAATACAGGCAGATAGTTGTCCACCATCAGCAGCGATTTGATATATTGCTGCTGTAATCCCTGTTCGTTTGCGAACCTGTTCCACCACTCACAGACATTAACAGCAGCGTTGCCGTAGGTAATCACCGAAAATATATAGGGTGCGCGGAATGTTGCCTTGGATACGAATTCCCTGACAATGAGCGGAGCAGAGGCCGCATAATCCGGGAATACGAATCCTATTTCGTCTGCCTCATAATTCAACTCGGACTTCTTCAACTCCTGCGGAATGCTCCGGACATCATCGGAAAGCAGTTTGGCGACGAACAGCGAATTGCCGGTTGCAGTAAAGAAGAAGATGATGCGGCGTTTTGCCTTTTTATTTGCGCACGAGGCGAGTGATGAAACGCCTGACAGTTCCAGCGACAGAAGTGTGGCGAAAGCTCCCATTCGTTTAAGAGCCTCCCGGCGCGTAATATATTCTTTATTATTCTCTTTCATATTGGGAAAAATTATAGTCCAACCATTCGCTCGACATCCGAAAGCGACATATTGAAGAAGCGTCGCTCTTTGTTCAGCCCACGCATCTCTGCCATTTCGTCATCGGTCAACGTGAAATCGAAAATGTCGATATTCTCTTTGATATAATCGGGATTCGATGCGCCAGGAATGACCGAGAAACCCTCTTGAATATGCCAACGCAATATCACCTGTGCGGCAGTTTTGCCATGTGCTTTGGCAATTTCCATGATTGTCGGGTCTTTAAGCAGCGCCCCGTTGCTCATCGCTCCACCCAGTGGAAACCAACACTCAACCTGAATATTGTGCGTCTTCGCTTTCTCGCGCACGGCAAGACGCTGCGCATATGGATGACACTCCATTTGCAAAACGGCAGGCTTGATGGTTGCCGCTTCCATAATGCGATTGAAGACTTCGTCATTCGCATCGAAATTGCTTATACCCAAAGCGCGCACTTTGCCGGCTGCTACCGCCTTCTCCATATCTTTCCATGCACCGACAAAATCACCGACCGGCTGATGCACGTAGAGCAGGTCAATGTAATCCAGTTGCATGCGTTCCAGCATGGCGTCGATAGCCTGTGCCGTTTTGCCTTCACCATATTCGTTCGGCCACAATTTGGAGGTCACCCAAATCTCTTCGCGCGGAATGCCGCTCTCTTTCACGGCTCGGCCTACACCTGCCTCGTCGTTATAGGCATGGGCGGTGTCGATATGCCGATAGCCTGCTTTCAATGCTGTCCGGCACGACTGCTCGCACACGGCATCGGAGGGCTGAAGGAACGTTCCAAGTCCGAATTGCGGCATCAGAATACCGTTGTTGAGTTGTACCATCGGTACATTGGCGGCAGTCTTATAAATATCCTGCGCGAAAGAGGTGCTGCCGATCATCGAAGCCAACACCATAAGTCCGGTAATGATTTTCTTTTTCATTTCTTTATCTATTTAATGTAATACGTTGTCTTTGTCCGACGTTGCAAAAGTAGAGAGAACCTTTCGGGCAGGCTTTACAAGAAATTCGGTTAAAACTACACTTATTTCGGTTTTTGCATCCGTCCGATACAGAAGCTGTCGAGCCTCGCTGTCATTTTCTGAAAAAATGGTAATTCGAGCCGTATTTTTTGTTCCGCCGGTATGAACGGACGTATCTAACTTTGCATCCGGAGAATTGCAAAAACAATCAATAAACAATAATGTAGATATGAAAAAGTACCTGATTTACCTGATGATGGCTGCGGCCATCGTAACATTCGGAGCCTGTTCGCCCGAAGACGAGCATGAACCTCAGACACCGGATATTGAAAATCCCGAAAAGCCGGATGACGGAGGAGAGGATACACCCGATAATCCGAACAATCCGGAAAATCCCGATGACCCGAATCAACCCGGCGACAATCCCGACACGCCGAATGGAGACAGCAAGATTCTGGTCGCCTATTTCAGTTGGGGCGGCACGACGCAGCGCATGGCGCAGGAAATCATCCGTCAGACCGGAGCCAATCTGTTTCGCATCGAGCCGGTAGTGCCGTATCCGACCGAATACACGCCCTGCACCGAGGTAGCACTCGAAGAGAAAAACAACGATGCCCGTCCAGCGATTGCCGCAACGGTGGAAAACTGGGCGGACTACGATACGGTATTCATCGGTTGCCCCGTCTGGTGGTGGACAACTCCGATGATTATTTGTACTTTTGCGGAAAGTTATGATTTCGAGGGAAAGACCGTTGTTCCGTTCTGTACCTACGCATCAACCTACCGTGACGAAACGCTGGCACGTATCGTGGAACTCACGCCCGATGCTGAACACTTGACTGGTGAAGGATTGACAAGCGGAAGAATCAATGAACAAAACATATCATCATGGCTTAATGAGATTGGAATAATTGAGTAATAATATAAATTGATAGTTATGCGCATACTTAAATATATCTTTGCAATGGCAGCAGCTATAACTATGTCATGCAGCAGCGTGTTACAAGCTCAAACGAAAACTGATAGTAACATGAAATCGGTAATCATATATTTCACACATTCCGGTAACACCGAACTTGCCGCCAAACAAGTTGCAGAAGTGACGGGAGCCAAAATGATAAGGCTCTTGCCGGAACAGCCCTATTCATCGGAAGATGTAAATTGGACAAACAAACAGTCCCGTTGTACGCAGGAACACCTCAATCAGTCGCTTCGCCCGGCAATCAAGCCGATTGACATAGACTTTGCAAAGGTTGATACGGTGTTTGTTGGTTTCCCAATCTGGTGGCACGAAGAACCGGCGGTAATCCGCACTTTCCTCGACAATTACGGTGAACAATTGAAAGGCAAGGTGATATTTCCTTTCTGCACGTCTTACGAAAGTCCTATGTCGGAAGCCGATGCCACACTGAAGAAAGGTTATCCCTCACTGAAAATCAAAAAAGGACTTCGCTTGCCTGCAAAATCGGAAGAAATCAAAAAATGGATAAAACAATGAATACAGTAAAATTAAACAACGGCATCGAAATGCCCCAAATTGGTTACGGTGTCTATCAGGTTTCGCCCGCCGAGTGCGAGCGTTGCGTGAGCGATGCCCTCAGCGTGGGTTATCGCATGATTGACACGGCGCAAGCCTACCACAACGAGGAAGGTGTTGGCAATGCTGTCAGCAAAAGCGGAATAGACCGCAAGGAGATTTTCCTTGTATCGAAAGTATGGATTTCCAACTACGGCTACGAGAAAGCGAAAGCCTCTATCGACGAAAGCCTGCGCAAGTTGCAGACGGACTACATCGACCTGATGCTCCTGCACCAGCCCTTCTGCGACCGTTATGGCGCATACCGGGCATTGGAGGAAGCATACAAGGAAGGCAAGCTACGCGCCATCGGCGTGAGCAACTTCTACCCTGACCACTTCATCGACATTGCCAGCAACATGGAGATCGTTCCGGCTGTCAATCAGGTAGAAACCCATGTGTTCGACCAGCAGACTGAAGCGCAGAAAATCATGGAGGAATTCGGCACGCACATCATGTCGTGGGGACCATTCGCAGAGGGTCGCAACGGTCTTTTTACCAATATGCAGTTGGCTGAAATCGGCATGAAATACGGCAAGAGCGTGGCACAGGTAGCCTTGCGCTGGCTCATCCAGCGTGGCGTGATAATTATTCCCAAATCGACACACATCGAACGGATGCGACAGAACATCGAGATTTTCGACTTCTCGCTCTCCGACGAGGATATGGCGGCTATCGCCACGCTTGACACAGGCAAAAGCCTTTTCTTTGACCACCACGATGCGGAAACGGCACGTATGTTTATGGGATGGAGGTAAGTATGAAGAAGAACTTAGGAAACAGTCCCGTAGTCGCTCCGCTGCCCGTACTGATAGTGGCGACTTACGATGAACACGGAACACCCAATGCCATGAATGTGGCTTGGGGCGGTCAGTGCGGCTATCACCATGTCGCATTGAATCTCTCACTGAATCACAAAACCACCGAAAACCTGAAACATACCGAAGCGTTCACATTAAGCATTGCCACCGTTGATACGCTGGTTTTATCCGATTATTTCGGACTTGTGTCGGGACGAAAGGAGAATAAAATCGAGAAAGCCGGAGTACACGTTACTCGTAGCGAATTTGTCAATGCCCCTATCATTGACGAATATCCTCTGACATTGGAATGTAAAGTAATTGAGATGCAGGAAGCATTAGGCGAAATGCACGTTGTCGGTGAGGTCGTCAATATGCTGGCAGACGATTCAATCTTGGATGCGCAAGGCAAGGTGGATTTGGGCAAGTTGCAGCCGATTTCCTATGACTCAGCCTCCCATTCCTATCGTGTACTGGGCGATATTGTCGGCAAGGCGTTCAAAGACGGTGCTAAAATCAAATAATGTCCCTTTTCATACAAAGCAATCGGTGGAGAATCACTTCATCGGTTGTTTTGTATTTGTAGATGTTTAGTTCAATTATAAACAAGTAAATATCCGATGGAAGAGTTCAGAATAGATATGCGCAAGCCCGAAGAGGCAGATCCGGAAGAAGGAATCCGCTGCGCACAGTTATGTTTCAAAATCAATCATACGATGCCCTATACCGAAGAATACGATGCTTTGGTGAAAGAGTTGTTCATGGGCAATATCGGTGAGAACAGCCGTGTGATGCCGCCCGTGACCGTAGTACGCGGTAACAGCGTGAAGATAGGCAAGAACGTGGTAGTGATGAACAATGCCCTTTTCATGGCAGCCGGAGGAATTACCATCGAAGATAATGTATTAGTCGCAGCCAACGCCCAACTCATCTCCAACAATCACGACCTCTACGACCATGCCGTCCTTACCTGCAAACCCGTCCACTTGAAACGCAACTGTTGGATAGGCGCAGGAGCGACCATTTTGCCGGGTGTAACGGTAGGAGAAAACGCAGTAGTCGGCGCAGGAGCGGTTGTCACCAAAGATGTAGAAGCCAATACTGTGGTAGGCGGTAATCCGGCAAAACTCATCAAACGATTATAAAAATTTAGGGAAGTGAAAATTCGCTTCCCTAAATTCAATTCAAATCTTGAAACCCTGCTTTCCTCCGCAAGTTTCGGTCTGAAAAATGCAAGTGTCATTGAATATAAATGACTACTCGTCTTCATTATTTTTGGGTAATTCCAATAGGAAAAGATATTTGTAAAAAATCGAATTATTATTCTATGATTTTTTGTACCTTTGCATTCAGATAAGGCGTTCTTTTGATTTAATGCAAAATGTAACAAGAGTGAGAACTTCGCTCGTTTCTAAATCGTTACCTATTAAAAAAACAATTTCTTGTAAGTTGCACATTTTCAAAAAGAAAGAAGATTGAAAATGTCTTGCAAGGTGCCACGCGGTGTGCGTGGTGAGGTTTTTCTTTATTCCGCACAGGTCGGCAATCTCTTTCAGGTAGCTGTTCATTTTCTGATTGCAAGGGACGGGCAGCAAAGTTCCTTTGTCAAGGCAATAGGGGTTATCCTTGTACTTGTCAAGTATCTGCTTGGGGATGCTCAAAAGCGGAATGTTACAAAGGTTGTTTGTTTTTTCACGGGCTTTCACTATCCACAGGTTGCCGTTGCTGTCCTCTGAAATGTGTTCGGAGCGCAAATTATATACGTCTATGAACGCCAGCCCGGTATATACGCAGAAGATGAAAACATCCCGCACCAGTTCCAGCCGTTCAATCTTGAACTCTTTCTGCCATATCCGGTTTATTTCGGCTTGGCTTAGGAACTGCTTGTTTACCTCCACCTCGTGAAACTTGATTCCGGCAAACGGGTTCTTCGTCAGCCACTCGTTGGCAATGGCAAGGTTTATCACTTTCTTAAAGCATTTCATGTACCGGATAACGGTATTCTGTGCACAATGCTTTTCTGCCTTTAGGTACAGGTCGAATTTGCGGACAAGTTCCCCGTTCACCTCACGCAACAGCATATCATCTACCTTATAATCCCGTTTTACCAGTTCCATGAGATATTTCAGACAATTATCGTAACGTCTTACGGTAATGTCGGCATAATCCGTTCCGATTAGTTTCCGGCAGTTGTCGTTATGTTCCTTGAATACATTATATAATGTCTTGAAAGTTTCGTCCTTTCCCTGATAGCGGTTTACGATGGCACGGGCAGAAATAATCTTTCCCTCCAGTTCTAGATCTTGATAGATTTGATAGAATTTCACACGCAAGGCATCAATGTAATGGTTTAGTTCTACGGAATTGCGGTCTTTGCCTATTGATTTCTCTTTGTCCTGCGACCAAAGTGGGACTTTTACACTTCGTTTTAGTTGAAGTTCCACATATAAACGGTCATAAGTGACGCGTACACGCACGGGAGCTTCCCCGTTTTTTAACAGTTTGCTACGCTTGATGAAGAACAAAACGCTGAATCTTTTTCTTTCCATACTGCTCAATTTTTAATGATACAAAGTTAGGAAATCGAACCGAGGACTCTGTTATGTAAAATAGCGCAACGTGCTGTAAAAGAATGAAGTAACTATTGAGTAGTGGAACATTCGGGGCTTTCTAAAACCGTCCCCCGAATAAGGACGTACAGTTTGCTTTAGTCCCACTAATTTTGCCTATTCTTGGAAAAGAAAAATCCCTGAACTTCTTTGAAATTCAGGGATTTACATCGTTTTGTTTTCTCTTAAAGTGGTGCCACCAGGAATCGAACCGGGGACACAAGGATTTTCAGTCCTTTGCTCTACCAACTGAGCTATGGCACCATCATGTCGTTTTGTATATCGTTGTTTCGATTACGGGTGCAAAGGTAGGTATTATTTTTAATCCAGCAAATGTTTTGAAAGAAAAATTCACAGGACAGTAAATTATCTATTTTTCCTGCAAAAAAATCCACTTTTCTCTTGCAGGTTCAAAAACAATGTGTACCTTTGCACCCGTAATCGAGACAACGATACAAAAAAACGGGATGTAGCACAGTTGGCTAGCGCGCCACGTTCGGGACGTGGAGGTCGGAAGTTCGAGTCTTCTCATCCCGACTCATCAAAAAGGCAAGAATCTTGAAAGAGATCTTGCCTTTCTTTTTTCAATCCTATTAATATCTAATGAATAACAAAAGGTATCAACATATATTGTTCGATCTGGACGGTACATTAACCGATCCTATGATTGGTATTACCAGTTCTGTAAAGTACGCCCTCTCCTATTTCAATATAGAAGTAGAAGATTTACGATCTTTATGCCCTTTCATCGGGCCACCATTAAAAACATCCTTTAAGGACTTCTATCAGTTTACAGATGAGCAAGCAGATGTAGCCATTGCTAAATACCGGGAATATTTTTCAAAACAAGGTATTTTCGAGAATACCCTGTATCAAGGTACTGATGAATTACTCCGTTTGCTTACCGAAAACGAAATGAAAATCTACTTAGCCACCTCAAAACCGCAGCCCTTCGCTCAACAAATTCTAGAATATTTCCACTTAGAATCTTATTTTACATTTGTTGGAGGAAGCACATTCGACGGAAGCCGTTCCGAAAAAGCGGATGTAATACAATATGTATTAGACAGCACCGATATAAAAACACGGTCTGACGTAGTCATGATCGGTGATCGTAAATATGATATAGAAGGGGCCAAAGCGAATAACATAGATTCAATAGGAGTCCTTTACGGCTACGGGGATGAAGAAGAACTAGCGAATGCCGGAGCAAACAAAATCGTTACTGATATAAAAGAACTATCATCTTTCCTTCTAACAGGGAATATCCCCATATAGAAAGCTTAAGCAGATCTATAAATCACATTAAAAATAAACATCAGCAATAAAGAGAATGAAATATTTGGAAAGCTCGGCTTCAACCGGGCTACCAATTTTTCTATAGCGATCTTCATCTGTACACGAACCGTACTCTCTTGAACCGATAATATTTCCGCGATCTCCTTCGTTTTCAATCCCTCCTCACGAGACATCAAAAACACAAGACGGCATTTCTCAGGAAGTTCGTCAATCGCTTTATCAAGCATCTCTCTCATCTCTTTTAACTCCAAATGCTCCTCCGGAGAACCCTCATCTTCCTCTTCCATTAATGGCAACAACTCATTTAAAGAAACCCTATTCAAGTCTTTATTCCTTGCTTGAAAACGAAAAGACTCGTTACGTACGGAAATATATAAATAGGTATCTATATTATCAATATCCTTTAATCGTTTCCGGGATTGCCAGACCGAGAAAAAAACATCTGTCACAACTTCACGGCATGCCTCCTTCTCGCCTAAACAATAATAAGCGAAGCGAAAAACCTGATCATAATATAAATTATAAAAACGTTCGAAAGCTCCCCTGTTATCTACCGACACAGATTCAAGCAACCCTTTGATATCTCGCACAAAAACTCCCACTCCTTTTTCTTTGATTTGGCAAACATACTAAATATAATCTAAATGCCTTTTTAAAAAGCAGACTATTTTTTCTCATATTTTACTTGCATATTCAAATTATTAAACTACTTTTGCACCCGCAATACGGAAGTAGCTCAGTCGGTAGAGCACTGGTCTCCAAAACCAGGTGTCGGGAGTTCGAGCCTCTCCTTCCGTGCATGAGCGGCAACACTATGAATATGTGTTGCCGCTTTTTTATTATTCTCCTTCTCTTCCCATTGCGATAAAAAAGCGTAAATAAGACAACATTTTTCGTTAAAGAGACTATTTTTTCTTTCAATATATAAAGGAATATACTACTTTTATTGCCGATTTTAAATCTAATTGAGACTTAGTGTAAATCGTATACCATAGAAACAGATGACAACTAACAAATTTTCAAATCGATACTCGTCTGAGAGGAAAAAGTATTTTTTCAAAAGTAAGGCGTTTATCCTGTGCCTCGGATTATTTTTGGGAGCTGGGATTATGATCGCCCTTTATAAAACATCTGTATATTTCTCGACAGATGAATCTTGTATGATGTGCCACGTGCATCCTCACGTAGAAAACAGTTGGAAACTTTCCAAGCATGTAAATAATGGAAGTGGCGTTAAGACACATTGCGTAGCTTGTCACCTCCCACCCCAAACAAATACTTGGAAACATTATAGCGCAAAGGCTAAATTGGGTATGAAAGATGTTTGGTCATACTTGACTAAAGACAGCGCGGATTTCAATTGGGAAACTAAGTCCGAGTTGGAACACGCCGTTAAATATATCCCCAATGAATCTTGTAAGGAGTGCCATCAGAACTTATTCCCCGAAGGAATTACCGATGATGGTGTAACGGCACATTTATATTATGATGAGAATGAGAAAAAGCTAGATCTACAATGTATTAGTTGCCATTTGGATGCAGGACATTACAATCCGAACTACAATCACTCCAAGATGGTTGGTATACCAGGACAAAATACATCCGGGGCATCTTCGGATACCAGTTTGTTTTTTAAGGAACCAACTACAGTTACCTCTTTCACCGACTATGTAGAACAAATTCCCGGAACAATGGTCTCATTCAAGATGATTGCTATCCCCGGAGGTTCATTCAAAATGGGTAGTGAGGAAAAAGAGGCATTTCATAAAGCAGATGAGTCGCCTGTACACAACGTAACTGTCAGTCCGTTTTTCATGGCTGAGGTCGAGGTGACTTGGGATCAATACTGGGCTTTCTATGGGAATACGATGAGTGAGGGCCGTACCCCTCCAGAGACCGTATACGCAAATAACAGTAATCCGAATGTCGATGCCATCTCCGGTCCTACACCTCCGTTCGGTTTTCCGGATCAAGGCTGGGGTGGTGGAGATCGCCCGGCTATTACAATGACTCATTATGCGGCCGAGACTTTCTGCCAATGGTTATCCAAGAAAACAGGAAAGACTTATCGTTTACCGACCGAGGCGGAATGGGAATATGCGGCACGTGGCGGCACGGAAACGCCTTATTTCTTTACGGGCAATCCAAAAGATTTCTCCGATCAAGGCTTCTGGCGTAAATTTTTCGACGCAAAGACTGATAGTATAGGTTCTTATGTGATTTATAGCAAGAACAGCAAAAACAAGACGCAAGAACCGGATTTAGTAAAAGCCAATCCCTTTGGTTTAAAGAATATGTTGGGTAATGTAATGGAATATTGTGCCGACAAGTATGATCCTGAAGCTTACGCTAAAAGCGGAAGTAGCGCCACAGATCCATTGGTTACCGAAGGTACTGAGTGGGTAGTGAGAGGCGGTAATTACACCTCCGATGCGGCAGATCTTCGCTGCGCTTCCCGTGATTATACCAAACATGAAGCTTGGTTAAAAACCGATCCGCAACAACCGAAGAGTATCTGGTGGTACTCCGATATCAGAGGAATCGGTTTCCGTGTTGTATGTGAACCTAATAAATAGTGTCTAAAAAATAATATCATGAAAAAAGAGAACAGCATTAGCAGAAGATCATTTCTGAAAAGTTCAGCCCTAGCGGGTGCGCTTGGAGCAATTGGAACAGGTAGTACAGTTGGTGTATTAACTTCTTGTGGTGGAGGTGAAAGTGCGAACGCAATAAAGCCTTTGAAAGAACCCGGTACTTATTACGTGCCCGAATTACCAGATCTGGCAACTGATGGAAAAGAACTAAAAGCTGGTGTAATCGGTTGTGGCGGACGTGGTTCCGGAGCCGCTTTTAACTTCTTGAACGCTGCGAACGGCGTTACGATCGTGGCTTTAGGCGATACGTTCCAAGAACGTGTCGATGATTTGGCAAAGAAATTAAAAGATGAGAAAGGAATTGATGTACCGGCTGATAAACGTTTCGTCGGCTTGGATGCGTACAAACAAGTGATTGATAGCGGCGTAGATGTAGTGATCGTCGCCACTCCTCCCGTATTCCGTCCAGTTCATTTCCAATACGCCACAGAAAAGGGCAAACATTCCTTCTTAGAGAAACCTATCTGTGTTGATCCGGTTGGTTACCGTACCATTATGGCTACCGCAAAACAAGCTGCGGCAAAGAACTTATGTGTCGTAACCGGTACTCAACGCCATCACCAACGCAGTTATGTCGAGTCTTACAAGAAGATCATGGAAGGATTGATCGGTGAGATCACGGGCGGTACGGTTTACTGGAATCAGAATATGCTTTGGTATCGGGATCGTCAACCGGGATGGAACGATTGCGAATATATGATCAAAGACTGGGTAAACTGGAAATGGCTTTCCGGCGACCATATCGTAGAGCAACACGTACATAATATAGATGTATTCACTTGGTTCAGCGGATTGAAACCAGTCAAGGCTGTAGGTTTCGGTTCTCGCCACCGTCGTATCACTGGCGACCAATATGATAACTTCAGCGTTGATTTCACAATGGAAAATGGTATCCATATGCATAGTATGTGCCGCCAGATAGATGGTTGTGCAAATAATGTAAGCGAATTCATCCAAGGAACCAAGGGATCATGGAGCAGTGACACGATGGAGATCAAGGATTTGGCAGGAAACGTTATCTGGAAATATGATAGCGAGGCCGAAAAAGCGAACTTCAAGCAAACTGACCCGTATACATTAGAGCATGTAAACTGGATCAACTGCATCCGTGGTGGTAAACAAATCGAGCAAGCTTCTGAAACTGCTATCTCCAATATGGCCGCAATCATGGGTCGTGAGTCCGCTTACACGGGTGCCGAGACCACTTGGGATGCCATGACTGCCTCAGCATTGGATTACACTCCGAAAGATTTGAACTTAGGAAAGATGGATATGAGCGGCTTCGTCGTTCCTGTTCCGGGTAAACCAATCGACAAGAAATAATCCAGACTGTTTATGACATTAAATAGAAGAAACTTTTTAAGAACCTCCTTATCCGGCGCTGCTTTAGCGGTAGGAAGTACGGCCTTGGCCTCCTGCTCTTCCAAGCCGGCAAACACTGCCAAAGGAGAAAAAGGGAGCGACAAGCCCGGCAAGGACCTTGAATTAAAGCTTTCTTTCCAAGAGGGAATCGCCCCGGGTGAAAGTTTGAACGAGAAACTTGATTTTATGGAGAAGTTGGGCGTTGTAGGTTTTGAGCCGGGTGGCGGAGGATTAGCCAGCCGGGTAAACGAGATCAAGCAAGCCTTAAACGGACGTAATATCAAAGTGAGTGCCATTTGCGCCGGCTTCAAAGGCTTTATTCTTTCTACCGATCCAGCCATCCGCAAGGAATGCATGGACACGATGAAAGAGATCATCGCCGCAGCCGGTGAATTAGGTTCTACGGGCGTGATTATCGTTCCTGCCTTTAATGGTCAAGTCCCCGCCTTGCCTCATACGATGGAGACACGGGATTTTCTTTGCGAGCAATTCAACGAGATGGGAACTTTCGCCGCCCAGCATGGGACTAGCGTCATCTTTGAACCTTTGAACCGAAAAGAGTGTTTTTATCTACGTCAAGTAGCCGACGCCGCCTCTTTATGCCGGGATATCAATAATCCGGGTGTACGTTGCATGGGCGACTTCTGGCATATGACATGGGAAGAGACCTCTGATATGGGAGCCTTTATCTCCGGTGGAGAGTATCTCCAACACGTGCACGTGGCCAGCCGCAAACGTCGCAGCATGCCGGGTGAGGATGGAGATGCCGATAACTATATCAATGGCTTCAAGGGATTGAAAATGATTGGTTATAACAACTACGTAAGTTTCGAGTGCGGATGTCAGGGAGACCGTAACGTGGTAGTCCCCGCCGCCGTCAAGTTATTACGTGAACAATGGGAACAAGCTTGATAAGATGCCTTTAGTATACCCAAATATGCAATTGAGTGAGGTGGTGGAAGAACACCCCTCACTCATTCCCGTAATCAACCGGTTTGGGATTCGTCTCGGGCTTGGCGACAAATCGGTGAAGACGCTCTGTGAAGAACATTCGCTGGATATGGACTTTTTATTGACAGTGATCAATACCTTCCTCAACGAGGAGTATTTTCCGGAGAAGAAGTTACAAACTTTCCATACATCGCAGATCATTGATTACCTGACAAAGACGAACCAATACTATTTACGTTATCAGCTTCCCAATATAGAACGCCATCTAGGTTCCTTTATCTCGATGAGTACGCCCGGTAATCCTACTCTTGGATTGATAGGACGCTTCTTCTCCTCGTTCAAGGAAGAACTCATCGCCCGCATTGAGAAAGATGATAAGATATGGTTCCCCTACTGCATGTCGTTAAGTAAAAAGCTGGGAAAAGAACCGGCGGGAACGATCGATGGATTGCAAATCACCTCCGAGCAACGTACGGAAGATACCATCGAGGCCCTTTTAGCCGACTTAAAAAGTATCATGGTCAAGCATCTTTCGGGAGATTACGACGAGAATTTATGTTATGCCGTCCTCTTCTCCATCTGTAGTCTGGAGAAAGATATCAAACAACACAACCGGATCCGGTATCGAATCCTTACCCCCATGGTCTCGGCCATGGAAAAATTATGTATCTAACGATCTGAAATGCATCGAAACAAACAAATAGCGATCATACTGTCTGATACCCTAAGAAGTATTGGGCTGCAAAGCTTGCTGACCGACTACTTCCCCCCGGTAGAGGTTTGCTATTTTCCAAATTTCGAGATGCTTTCCTCCACAGGAAGCGACACCTACGATTACTATTTCACCGATTCAGATACCCTTGTGCTCAACGCAGATTTCTTCCTCCCGAGAAGAAACAAGACCGCCCTCCTCATCGACAGCACCGAAGAACACGGGGCGCTCTCGTCTACGAACCGTATCACGTTACGTTCCTCCCAAGAGACCATTATCGAGCAATTGCAACAATTATTTACGAGCGACAGCTCCGGCAACACCACAACCGAAAACAACAAGGACCTATCCAGCCGTGAGGTAGACGTACTTCAACTGATCGTAAAAGGCATCACGAATAAAGAGATCGCCGATAAGCTGAACATCAGCTTGAACACCGTCCTTACCCATCGTAAGAACATCACCGCCAAGCTGGGCATCAAGACCGTATCCGGTCTCACCTTCTACGCCATCATGAATGGGATCATCTCAGGTGACGATATCGAACTATAGCGAAACCAACAAACCAGCTTTCAAAATCACTACATCTAGTGATTGACCATCCTGTTTCTTTACCGTTTCTTCGCGATTGAAAAAATATACTAACAAAAGAAATTCGATGAAGAGACACTACTTAGGTATCATCGCCCTAGGTGCGTTGGGGCTGCAAAATGTATACGCCGAGGACATCAAGGCTAACGAGAACGACACGATAAAAACCTATAACATGGGTGAGGTAATCGTGACCTCATCCACGAAGGAGACAAATAACCTCCGTACGTTACCCGGTTCCGTATCGATCCTTTCCCCGCAAATGATCTCCGGTAGGCAGATCGACGCATTAAAGGATATAAGTTCTTTCGTCCCGAACCTATACATGCCGGATTATGGGGCAAAACTAACCTCGGCCATCTATATCCGCGGTATCGGAGCCAGAAGTAGCGGACAATCCGTGGGCTTATATGTAGACAACGTGCCTTATCTGGATAAAAGCACCTTCGATTTCGAGCTGACCGATATCCAACGCATCGAGGTATTACGAGGGCCGCAAGGAACCTTGTATGGTCGTAACGCCATGGGGGGCATCGTAAATATCTATACCATCTCCCCGTTCGATTACCAAGGAAAGAAACTCTCCCTATCGGCCGGAAGCTACGGGCAATATAAAGTCAAGGCCTCCCATTATGCTAAGTTGAGCGAGACCATCGGATTTACCGCCGCCGCTTACTATGACCATAGCGACGGTTTCTACACTAATGCCTACGATGGGAAAAAGATCGATAAGGAAGACAATGTAGGCGGCCGATTCAAGTTAGAAGGTCGCTTCAATCCGAACTTCCGTGCCTCCTACTCCCTTTCCGTAGATTATACGGATCAAGGAGCGTTTCCATATGGTATGTTCATCGGAACCGGAAATACCGATCACAAGTATGTAAATCCTATCAATATCAACGATCCCAGCTCTTATAAACGGACGGTCATCGCCAATAACCTGTCCCTCGAATACCGGAATGAGCACGTGATACTGAGCAGCATCACCGGTCATCAATATTTCAAGGATGACATGAAGATGGATCAAGACTTCTCCCCTCTCTCGATCTTTACCCTCAACCAAAAGCAAAAGCAAAACGCTTTCAGCGAGGAATTGGCGATCAAGAGCAACACGAGAAATAATTACCAATGGTCCTTCGGACTCTACGGTTTCTACGATGATCTACATACGGACGGCCCAGTCGATTTCAAGGAAGATGGGATTAAGACCGTCCTCCAGCCCGTATTCGATCAATTGAAGAAAGATCACCCTAAGATGCCCTATCTAAAAATACTGGACGATCATCTTTATATTCCGGGTTCTTTCGACACCCCTTCTTACGGCCTTGCATTGTATCACCAATCCACTTATAACAACTTGTTCACGAAAGGTCTGTCAATTACCGCCGGTATCCGCTTGGATTACGAGAAGCAAAAGATGGATTACAATTCTGAGGCTAAGATGAGAATGGGGTTCGGCTTCGTAGAAAACGGACCGGTTATCGACATCGAGAAACTTTTCCCGATCCCAACCACCGTGATGGACGCCAGTGTCTCCCAAGATTTCTGGCAAGTACTTCCGAAAGTCTCTTTAAAGTACGAATGCTCGTCAAACACGTTCACCTATGTATCAGTAGCGAAAGGTTATAAGACCGGGGGCTACAACGTACAAATGTCGGCAGATGTGATGCAAAGCCAGATGCAATACGATATGATGAGCGCTTTCAAGGACATGATGCCGATCGAGGTCAAAGAACCTACCCCCATCGAGGAAGTAGCCTCCTACAAACCGGAGAAAAGCTGGAACTACGAGATCGGTATCCGTAGCGAGTTGCTATTCCAACGCCTAAGCGCAGAATTAACAGGTTTCTATATGGACATTCAAGACGTGCAGTTGACCAAATTCGTGAACAGCGGCAACGGCCGTATCCTCACCAACGCCGGGAAAGCCAAAAGCTACGGTATAGAGGCCTCCTTGCGTGCCCGCATCATCGATGGGCTAACCGCCGACGTTAATTACGGTTTCACCCATGCTACGTTCCGGGATTACAACAATGGGAAAGAGGATTTCAAGAACAACTTCATCCCATATACCCCACGTCATACCTTCAACGTAGGACTGCAATACACCCGCCTGTTCCGTAACGCATGGATAGACCAATTCTCCGCCTCCGCCCAATTCAGCGGTGTCGGAAAGATCTTCTGGACCGAGCGAAACGACATCTACCAGAAATTCTACGGAACGGTGAACGCAAAGGTAGGCGTACGCAAAGGTATCGTCAACGTAAATCTATGGAGCCGTAATATAACGAACACCCATTACTCGGCATTTTATTTCGAGTCATTCGGGAATCCGTTTATCCAACTGGGTAAGCCCTTCCAGATTGGTGCGGAGGTGGCGATCGCCTTTTAAACGCAAGCGTTCGATAGAAATAAAAAAAGGGAGAGCCGGTTCTTACACCAACTCTCCCGATAACATTTCACATAAAAACAAAATCGATCTTTTTTATCTAGCTATTTTAAAAATCGTAAGAAATATCAGCTTAAAGTACTCAAACAATGTAGGATGATTAATATATCTCATATTAAGTTTAATTTTCGCCGGCATAATATCCTCAACATAAGTTTTGTCGGGATTTGAGGATTGTCCAAGTAATCTATTTTCATCCATATACACTATAGACGCATAATCTGTAATACCCGGTCTAACTGCCAACACACGCCGTTGTTCAGCCGTGTACAGATCAACATACTTACGTACCTCGGGCCGAGGACCTACCAAACTCATATCCCCTTTGAGTACATTGATCAATTGAGGAAACTCATCCAATTTATACTTACGGATATAATAACCAGACCGTGTAATCCGTGGATCACGCCCTCCTACGGTAATAAGTCCCTTCTTATCAGAACCTACACGCATACTTCGAAATTTAAGCAACTGAAAATCTCGATTGTTACGTCCTACACGAATTTGCCTATAAAAAACTGATCCGGTAGAATCACACTTAATCCAAATTGTCAAAATGATAAATAGAGGACTAAGCAAGATAAGTCCTATCCCGCTGGCTACAACATCAAAAAAACGTTTCAAATCGATTGATTATTTTATTGGGTAATAATATCAACAAAATTAGAGATCACATACTCTACGTCCTCATTCGTAAGACTGGTATGCAAAGGAAGAGTAATCTCGTTATGGTATTGGTTGTAAGCATTCGGATAATCTACGATATCAAAACCTAAATTTTTATAGGCTGTCATCATCGGTAAAGGTTTATAATGTACGTTACAAGCGATCCCACGTTCAGCCATCCGTTCTATCACAGCATTTCGATATTCCACATCCTCACCAAGCAAACGTACAAGATACAAATGCCCACTCGAAGAATGGTCATCACCAAAATGATCCAAGACCTGCACATTGCGCCCCTTCAGTCCTTCATTATACCTCTCAATAATCTGACGACGACGATACAGCATTTCCGGATAACGCTTCAACTGCGCAAGACCAATACCCGCCATCACATCCGTCATATTACACTTATAATACGGAGCGACAATATCATACTCCCATGCCCCCAACCTCGTTTTAGCAAGCGCGTCCTTGTTCTGCCCATGAAGGGAAAGCAATTGAAACTGTTTATAAAGAGACTCGTTGTCAACCCCATCATGATTTCTCCAAGTCAACGCACCTCCCTCTGCTGTCGTAAGGTTTTTCACGGCATGGAAGGAAAACGAAGTAAAATCAGCGATCTCACCACACATCTTTCCATGCCATTTGGCACCAAAAGCATGAGCGGCATCCGCAAGTACGATAACCCGACCGTACGCCTTCTGGATATCGTTCGCTGGCGAAAACAAATGTTTCTTGCTCTCTACGGCAGCGAATATCTTATCATAATCACAAACCACACCGGCAAGATCAACAGGCAGAACCACCTTTGTCTTCTCCGTGATCGCATCTGCCAACTTATCATAATCCATCTCAAACGAATCAGGAGCGGTATCTACCATGACAACCTTTGCCCCTACATGACAAGTTACGCTTGCGGTAGCGGTATACGTATAAGCGGAAGTAATCACCTCGTCTCCTGGCCCAACGTCCAAAACACGCAATATCAACTCCATACAAGCCGTAGCCGAATTCAAGCATACAGCTTGCTCCGTCTGACAGCACATGGCAATTAATCTCTCAAATTCTTTTGTTTTAGGCCCCGTGGTGATCCAACCGGAACGAAGAGCCTCTGATACTAGATTAACCTCACTCTCAGTTATATCAGGAGGAGAAAAAGGAACTTTCTTCATAAGAAATAATTTTAATCTTCTATTTTTCGTATCTCACAGAGAAATGAGATCCTCATTTTAACTTCATATCAATTTTAGAAACAACCGCTTCCATTCGCTCTTCACATTCTTTTAAATCCTGCCCTTTCACTACTATTTGAGCCAAACAATGACTTGAATTGGCAAATCTTTTCACCTCAGAACCGGGACGCACAAAGAATGTCAAATCATAAATAAAAGAGTCCCTTTCACCTACATATCGCATGTCTTCTAAAATACCGTCTCTTTCTGGAGAAATTATCATTCTTGACAAACCCGCCTCACCTTCTTTACGTCCATTCCATATTTCTTTTGGATCAATGCCCAGCGCTGCTGCAATCACCATCTGGTAATAATTTAAGCCATAATGAATACTTACAAGTTCAGGCAAACAATTGGCTCCGATACGACCCGTTAATTCCAACACATATATTACACCATTTTCTTCTATAAAATCGATATTAACAGCGCAATTATTAAGTCCCATAGCTTTGATAGCCATTTCGGCTTCTTTCCTTATTTTTTCACGAAGTATATCCGAACATTCATAAGGGACATAATGTCCTACAGGAACTGCCGTATCTGCCTGATAAAGTATATCACCATGAGGCATAACAAAAAGGATTTCACCATTAGAGATAAATGCCTGTGCCCCAAACTCACGTCCCTGCAAGAATTTCTCCACAAGCACATAGTCAACCCGAGTAGCACTCATCGCTTTACAAAATCCATCAAAAGCCTCTTCTTTATTAACGGCTTTATAAATACCTTGACTACCCGCTAAATCCGTAGCCTTAATAATCACAGGATATCCACCAACCTTATCTATAGCGTCTAATAACGCCTCATCCGTATATATTTGTTTAAATGGGGCCGTATTTACACCATACTCACTGAATCGAAGTTTCATTTTTGATTTATCATTACAAAGCTCCGCTACTTCCTCCGAATATCCAGGTAATGCACATGTATCACATAACCGTCCAAGAGCTTTCAAACCACGATCCAAGCAACAAGTTGCCACGCCGTCAAATCGTAAATCAGCTGTTTTACTCTCCACCTCATCCGGATCAAGGATATTCATATAGCACACCTCATCAGCCAAGGGTATGCAAGGGGGACCATTGTCCGGCATCGTTCCCGCAATACTTACCACCCCCATTTCACGAGCCGCCTTATACAGCCCTATTTGCCCACGCCCAGCTCCTAATATAAGCAAGCGTTTACCTTTCACATTCATTATCGATTCTTCTTATTATATATGTTTTTACGGAAAACGACTGTATTAACTGTCGCAAAAATGATTTTAAGATCACCCCCAAAAGTCACATTTCGAGCATAGAACGCATCCTTCTCCAATTTTTCCTCATTAGAAATGGAATTTCGGAAATAAGCTTGCGAATAACCTGTAATTCCAGGACGTACCTCCAGCCGTATCTTTCGCTTCTCATCATACTCCTCCAGCGGTCGATCCGTAGTCACAGGCCTTGGTCCGATAAAACTCATGTCTCCAATCAAGACATTAAAAAACTGAGGTAATTCATCAATAGACGTTTTACGGATAAATCTACCCACTTTAGTAATCCTCGGATCATCAGGTGAATTATAGGTGGAATTATCTGAGTTACGGATATCCGGAGCATTCATTTTCATCGAACGAAACTTAAACATCTTAAATATCTCTCCATAACGACCGCGCCGGGAAGCAAGATAAAATATATCTCCCCTATCTTCTATATAAATAGCCAAACCAACAAACAAACTTATAAGAAGGACAAATGGTATAGCCGAAAGCGCACCTATAATATCAAATAAACGTTTAAAGAAATTCTTATACATGATTTACTCCATTTCGAATTGAATCTTTTCGACAGCTTGTTCACAGAATCTTACAGCTTCTTCACGAGTATTTCCTTGTGTTATAACGTAGCCTATACGATCCAAACTATTACGTATTTCTGAAATTTTATCACCTACTCTTTTCAATAATACAAATTCTATAACATTCGAATCTTTTTTCACAGCATCTATACCTTTTATTGATTTAATAACTCCCACTGAAGATTGGATAAAACGAATTGCTGCACCTCTATTAAATCTACTTTTCAAATCAGTATATTCTCCTAAAGCTATACGTATATTAGCCTCTACCATATTAATACCTGTTGATAATGGGACAAGATGAGTCGTAATACAGTCTCCCCCCAATCTTGCTCCTATCTCGACTATCTTAGGCCCAGTAGACGTAAGTTTTATTTCCGTATGCGAAGGACCATGATCGATACCTAATGCTTTAATCCCTGCTTTTGCGACTTCCGCTATCCTCATCTTAATATCTTCTGCGAACATGGAGGGTTGCGTATGTCCCATTTCCACAAAATAGGGCGCACCAGAAGTCAACTTATCCGTAACTTGAATCACATGGCATACACCATCAACACTCATTGTCTCTACGCTAAACTCATCGCCTTCCATGTACTCCTCAAGTAGAACTCGTCCATCCCTGCTATACTTCTTACTATAATTAAAAGCTTGGATCAAGACCTTTTCATCCGCTATATCTGTTATAAGTTTCACCCCACGATTCCCCGAATTATCAGCAGGCTTTATTATAAATTTAGTCGTAAAATGCTTAGTCGCCTCCATAAATTCATCAAGCTCACTAACTATATAAAACTCAGGGATAGGAACATCATGCGCTTTAAAACACATACGCATTTCCGCCTTATTTGTCGCATTAAGAGCAGTTTGAGGGGTAATACCTATTAATCCCAACTCTTCACACACCGTAGCAACCGCTTGCATAGGCATATCGGAAGCAAGCGTCATTATCCCATCTATTTGATAAGCACGAGCAGCCTCTACAATTCGGGGAGTATCTATCGTACTAATCTGCAATTTCGTTATCCCTTCTTCTTTAAACCCGACAGCATCCGGATCCATGTCTACAGCAATCACATCCAATCCCATTTCCTTCGCCTTTTTAATTGCAGGAAGCTGGAGGATGCTTGCTCCTAAAATCATTATTTTTTTCATCTATTATAACAATAAATATAGGTATTATAGCACTTATACAAAAAGTATCAAGGCACATATAATCTTGTAAAATATCACTTACCCAGACATTCCATGTATAAAAGCTCAATCTGTCTAGCGATTTTACTAGGAGAATATCTATTTATCACACTTCCACTTATAGATTCCCGCTTATACTCATTATAATGTTTGTACATATATTCCATAGCATCAACCAATCGTTCTTCACTATTCCGTTCAATTAATAAACCATTAGAAGAATCAACAAAATCTTCAGGGCCACCGCACTTAGTAGCAATAACAGGTAATCCTAAAGCCATAGCTTCAATATAAACGACCCCAAATGTTTCAGAATTTGACGGTAAAACAAAAACATTTGAATAAGATAGCTTAGGCAACATTTCTTCCCTACTCAATTTCCCGGTAAATTCCACACATTTTTCAATACCTAATTCTATAATCAAATTTTTCAAATAATGCTTTTTAGGTCCATCGCCAACAATAGTCAAATATTTATTTTCAAACTTCAACCTAGAAAATGCCTTAAGCAATAAATCAAAGCACTTTCCATCAACAAGTGCACCAACAGATATAAAAGAAAAATTTGCTTTGCCCCTATTAAATTTACTTTGAGCGTTGATATTAAATTTTGATACATCCAACATATTCGGGATGACACAACTCTTTACCCCAAATTGTTTACGAATATTCATTCCCAGACTATTTGAAACGGTAATAAGCGCATCCAATCGGTGGTATATCCTTTCTGCATAAAATCTAACAAAAACCGGCATAACGCTTTTTCCTAAAAAGCTCCAATGCTCAGTTCCCACACACGGTACATTAAATAAATCTTTCAATTTCAAAGCTATAGGCATGGTATATAGATAATGCGCATGTATAATATCAGGCCTACCATGATTACGTAGAATAATCCTATACAAAAATCTTACCATTTGGACTATATAAAAATAACCCAATTTATACATAGTCTTTATCGGCATTGGAAACATATAGAAATTGTACACATCTATTCCATCAATAACTCTATGATTAAAACCAATATGTCTATCATGAGCTTTAAGGCGTCTGTCTATACTCAATACGACAACCTTATGTCCTAAAGCATACAATGCTCTTGCTTGATCTGCCTCAAAATTTCCGATCATTACATCTTGTAAAGACGGAAATCCTCGGGAAATAATTAAAACAAACATTTTGAATTACTGTAAAAAAACTAATATTTCAACTAGGTTAACCCTCACTTCAATCACCTATAGAAACAATCAAAGCTCTATAATTTAAAAGTTTGCTAGATTTTTCATATTAGTCATAACAAATTCACTTTTCATCCAAAGTAATATTATATACGCTTCATTATAGTTATTAACTTCTCTCGTTCAATCTGAGAAAACAAGATCATAAAAATCAAACCAATCGCAACAATAAATGTAACTATTAAAAAAAGCAACATCTCTGTCCACCCATAAAGGCGTATATCAAAAAAAGAATAACTTAGAAATATTATACCCATGATACAAATTATAAATACCGAAGGTACAATTACTTTCTTAATATAATCCCCTATCATAAAACCCAACTCTTTATATGCCAATACCATTATTGCTATCAGATTTACAAATTCAATAACCGACATTGTTATAAACACACTATACAGAGGCAATTTCAAATGAAGCATAAGCCAAGATACAGGTAAGTTAAATAGCATAATAGACATTTCACATATTTGATAATTTCGCATACGTGCAGCCGATTTAAAGGTTGTATCAATAGCATCATGCCAACAACGTATGACCACAAACAATAGAATACATCTTATAAAGGTCGCTGCTCCTTCCGGTTGTTTTCCCAACCAAACTTGCAAAATCTCAGGAATGAATAAAAATAAAGGGAACCCCAAAACTATGCATATAGCAAATCTTGCTTTTGTCGCTAAAAATTGAAGATTATAAAAACGTTGTTTATCTGTTGAAAAAGCCATCATACTCTGAGGCTGAAAAGCAACAGTTATATCATTCACCAAAGTCTGTAATGCGTTTTTCACTTGATAAGAGATTGTACGTGAAGCATTAGCGACTATTCCACCAAATATATTAAGAATAAAATTCACACCTTCACTTGTTAGATAGTATCCTAAATTACCAAAAAAATTCCATCCTGCGAAAGAGGTCATTCGCTTAAATAAAACTCTATCCATTACAAAATGAAATTTCACTGTATCCTTAAAAGTTTTATAACAATACCCCCCTATCATAAGAATATGTACAATAGTTACACATAAAAGTAATATTGCATAAAAAACGACCCTCTGAATCGGACTAAATGACAAAATAAATATCACACAAAGACGCAAAACAGAATCTATAATAGAAATAACTGCCAAGGCATCAAATTTCTCATTTGCCATAGCAAGTGCATCAAAAGGAACTGTAATTATAGAAACTGCTGCCGACAAGATAGTAAAACGAAGTATACATCCTGCAACTATTAGTTTTTCAGTATTCAAATTAAGATTAGGGAGCAATATCGCACCTCCAATCTCTGCTAATAGAATAAAGACAACCGCAATTAACACATGAATGATCATCCCCATGCAGAAGATTTCATTTTTCCTTGCGATACTCTCTTCCTTATTTACATTTAGAAATCTCTGAACAGATGCGGCGAATGTTGATTTGAGTGACGTAAAAACAGCAATTATACTACCAATAAGTCCGTATAAACCAAAATCATCAATTCCCAAATATTGCAGCAATACTCTTGATGAATATAGCGCAATCAACATGGTTACAGCTTTCCTTCCATAAAGTAGTAACGTATTACGAGCAATACGCCTGTTGTTTTCAGAAACATTCACAACTATTAAAATTAAAAATTATTTTTATCCAACACCCAATTTAGTATAACGTCTCCGTGGAATACTAAACACTAAAAATGCACCCAAAAAAACAGCGACATATATAAAAATTGTAGCAGGAAGAGATAATATCGTAATAAATTCAGTAAATCCTCCACGTGGTGCCCAAAGAAGCCGAGTTATAATCAAAAGTTTAACCGATGTATTAAAGGGTTTATTTTTATCTAACTTAGCTAATGAGGCCAACAGAAATCCATAAATCACATTTCCAAGCACTATTCCAATATAACCAAAATCATGATACAACTCTGCTATATAGCTTGTACCTGTTCCTGCCCCTTCAAGATATTTATCACGGAACATTAAGTATGGAAGCGCATGAGCAAGGTGATAACCCTCGGTAGCCTTATCCGCATTATTACCTGCGCCATCAGAACCAAAAACTAATCCAAATACACCATCATGAAGAAAATGTAATGAATAAAATCGATCTGATCTTAAGCGAGAATCTAACTCATAAGATCTTTTTATTACATTAACACTTACTCCGTTATTATACACAAAATCCACAATAGAATCACCCACATTACTAAATTCGATCTTATCTCCAGTTCGTATTTTAGAAAAAATCCCTAATCCGACAAGTAAAAAAGGAAATGCTATCAACCCCATCCTTATCCAACTTTTCTTTATCCATATTTCACCTTCTCTCTTATTCCGGTAAAAATAATATATCATCAAAAATAGGGTTCCCAATATGAATGGGCCTCTTTGCCCTCCCAACAACGTAAGAGCCAAGTATAAAAAATAGAACATACAGATTTTATTACACGACTTTCTTTCAGGAAATGTCGCTAGATAACAACAAAAAGCAACAGGAAGAGCCTGTTCTATCCTATTGAGTGTCAACAATAAATAATTGCCTCTCATCATCTCCTTTCCTTCGACCGTATAGCTAGCCAAATAGCCTATCGTATGTACCAAAACTACAATAAAAATCGCATATATCACAGAGAATACAAAAGCAACCCAAAATATTCTAAGAGAATATTTGCGTATAATTTTTATATATCTATCAGGTAAAACATATTCAGCATGACTCTGTTTATTCTTTCTCCTATTACGCACATAAAAAAATATATAAGAAAAAAAAACAGTCAATAAGCTCAGCAATATACATAATTCCGCATGTGTATTAATCTCCTCAGAAAAGACCTCTACTTCATAATTAAAATAATAAGATAACAAATGCCTACCCATAAGAAACGAAAAAAAAGCCACACAAAAGGCAAACAGCATACCTTTTGATTTCAAGTCTCTTACAGCATACACAGTTATATTTGCCCACACCAAAAAAAGACCACTTATTATAAAGTCAGATTGAACTATCAAAAAAAACAATATAAAAAACATGTTCAATGTCAAATACAGTCCAAACCCTATATATTGCTTTAATCTTACCATATAATCAAATATAACTCAAAATCAATCAATTACAATCAAACCATTAATAATGGTCATTCTTTTTTATAAAGAATCATAAAATGATACAATAAACGACAAGACATCATCAGTTTATGAATCATCGCTTCTTTCAACGATTGATTAATAATAGGAAAATACTCCTTATATTGATTCAAAATCAAAAATATCTCATCATAAATTATATCAAAATCTTGCTCTCTCTTAGCATGAATAAATGTAGCATGGGCATTTCTTAATAATTTATAAACCCCAAACGAAACAGTTTTCCGAGAAAAATGATTGTCAATCATATACTTTACCATTTCTTGGGTTGCATAAATAACATCAAGATGCTTTCTCTGAAATTCAGAACGTACGATACTCCCCTTACGTTGAAGATAATAATATCCAGGAGTAGAAACATACGACACCAACCTTGAATGAGCTATATGTTTATATGTAGTATAAGAATCCTCATAATATTTACCCTTTGGATAAGGATACGCCTTAAGTAAACCTAAACGAAAAAGTTTAGACCATGCATGATTTCCATAATATTTTTCTTTACACAACTCCACTAAAGCCTCTTCCATTTCCATTGCGCAAGGAGCTTTTGTTGACATATTAAAATATATAGAAAATCCTTCCGAAGTTTCTGTTGCTCTGTAATATGGAGAAACCACCATATCAATTTCACTAGAGGTGAGTCCTTCAACTAGATTCTGAATAAAACGCTCCGATACCCAATCATCGGAATCCACAAAAATCACAAACTCCGATTTTGATCTTTCTACCGCATAATTCCTCGCATCTGATAATCCTCCATTCTGCTTATGATAAACCCTGATTTTTTCCGGATAGTTGATTGCATATTCATCACAGATGACAGGACACTCATCAGGAGAACCATCATCTACCAAAGAGATTATATAATCATCATAAGTTTGATTCAATAAAGAATCAACACATTTTCTCAAATATGGTTCGACATTATACACTGGTACAATTATGTCGATTTTGGGAACATTCATACGATTTGATTGTGATTAAAAAGGCTATAAAGAAAGCAAATATCTCTTTCCAGAATCAATTCAGATAATTAAGGGCTTCTGTATAATACTGACTTCTAAATTCTGAATTCTTTGACTGTCCTCTGTCCAACAGGTACGCAATTCGATTAGGAGTCCCTTCGTTTCCGTAAGCCTGATACCTCTGAAAGATAATACATCTTACAACGATAAGATGATACACCTTACATCAACAAGATGATACATCTTCCGCACGAAGATAAAACATCTTTATCAGACTAGAGTAACCTGTAACTTTCAACAAGACATAGAACCCTCAATAACCCAATCCCCCAACGTATGCCGCCCACTATCAAAATTAATCCCAACCTTTACGATCGGCAACCCACAAAGGGCGAAGCGCTCCGGGTAATTGCGCAAATTGATTTGCTCAAGGGCTATATCCGCGGTCTTGTTTAACTTCAATTCCACGACATAGAGTGTTGTCGGTGTGCGCATCACCATATCCACACGGCCTTTCGGGGTACGGACTTCCACGTCCACATACATTCCTAGCAGGCTGAAGATCGTGTAAAGCAAGGACTGATAATGGCCCTCGTAATCCGTATTGTCACATTGGGGGATGGTGGACAGGAAGGTCTGCAACAGACGCAGGGCATCGTCCATCCGCTCTCCAGAGATCGCCTCGAAAAGAAGGGCTACTGTAGTAAGTCCATCCGCTGTGTATTGATGCAAATAATTGGGCAATAAGCTTTTCATCAATCCCATACGAACCTCTTTATTGGGGATGTCAAGCGTGTACAAATTCGTGAGCGAGGAATAGTCCTTTATCGTGATGTAACCGCTCTGATAGAGCAATGGCGTAATATCGACCATCCGTTCCGTGGGTGCGTCAAACGACTCTGCCAAAACCTTGCGTGCGCCTATTTGCTGGGGTTTCACGTGATACTTGTTCAGCATCTCGATCAAATAGGTGGGCGTACCGCTACCGAACCAATAGGAATTTAGTTTACTGTCGGCCAAGGCGTTCAACAGGCTGAACGGGTTGTATATATCGGGCGACGGCCACGTGAAATGGTAACCGTCATAATTCGATTTCAAGGCACCCAAGGCACCCTCCGGAGAAACGCCGAGGTTGTCGGCCAAACGACCGATACCCTCACCCATATGCTCACGCATCTCCTCCTCCGTGATGCCACAGAGGGCGGCGTACTCCGGGAGCATGCTGATATTCTTGATATTGTTCAACTCGCTGAAGATGCTCAATTGAGAGAACTTCGTGATACCTGTCAAGAATACGAAACGCAAATAAGGATCGCAGGCTTTCAGCGGACTATAGAAGTTACGCATCACGTCGCGAAGCCTCGGCAGCTCCTTCTCCTCATGCACCACGTCCAGCAAGGGAGCGTCGTACTCGTCGATCAAGACAACCACCTTTTGACCGGTCTGGGCGTAGGCACGTTTGATGAGACTTTCCAGACGTTGATTCGTATAAATAGCGCTCTCATCACGTCCGTATATCTGCTCGTAACCATACAATTTCCTCTCCAGCTCACTCAGAAGCCGATCCTTGTCCATATGCTTCGCCGTGCTCATGTCGAAATGAAGCACCGGATAGCTTGTCCACTCCTTCTCCAGACACTCGATAGCCAAACCCTCGAACAATTCCTTTCGCCCCTCGAAATAACTATGGAGCGTAGAAGTAAGCAACGACTTCCCGAAGCGGCGGGGACGGCTCAAGAATATATAACCAGACGCGCCGTGTGTCATTCGGTAGACCAATTCCGTCTTATCTACATACACATAATTCCCCTCTCTCAATTTGGAGAATGTCTGTATCCCTATCGGATATAATCGCCGCCCTTCCATCTTCGTCTCTGTTTATTGGTTCGTCAAGACAAATATAACGTTATTTCCCTAAACGATCAATTTTCAACCCTCTATTTTTCTATTCCACGCCTCATCGCCCTATACACCTCCTTGAGCGCCCCGGCCCCATACCCCATGAACTCCGGTTCATCCATCTCTACGCATAGTTCTTGTACCAAGCGGGTCAGACTCTGGGGATTGATACTCTTTTTTTTTCGCTTTGCTGTAGGTGGCGGTGCCTACGTGGGCCTCCGCACAAAACTCACGGATGGAGATTCCTAACCGCTTACGTGGAAATTCCACTAACTCATCAAATAAAATCTGGTTCAAATCTAAATTTTCCTTCATACTATGCTAATTTTTATTAAACAATCATCCGATATTTCAGCCTATAGGCTGAAACGCAGAATCAATTATTAGCAATAGCTTTAGAAAATTAATCTGAAATCCTATTGATATGGACCAACAAATGTCTTACTTTCTTCCTCCCATCACCAACACGCTTCCTACCGGGAACTGTACACTACGGGAAGTGTACCGATGGATCACCGAGGATAAATCTCTCGAAACGGTTACCAACGAATTACGCGCCTTCATCCGGGAAGGCCGGATAGCGGAATACCGCCAACTCAAACAGCGACAACTGCCGTTCGTAACGCCCCACGGCGTTTTTTCCCGTCGTAAGAGCGACGCTCTCATCTCCGCCTCGGGGTTGGTAGTGGTCGATATCGACCATCTCGCCTCTCTCGAAGAGGCCGAACAGCTCCGGAACCACCTCTTCGAGGACCCCTATCTCGGGACCCGCCTCGCCTTTGTCAGCCCCGGAGGACTGGGAGTGAAACTTTTCATACCCGGAGACGAGACCGTTCGATGGGCCATGAGTTACATACAGCTCCTGTATGCCGACACCTTCAAGGGTGAGGTGGATACCTGTGGCAAGGATATCGCCCGCTGCTGTTTCTTGTCTCACGATTCTAACGCTAAAATATTCATACCATGAACAACGATCTTTCCAAACTAGTAGAAGCGGTACGGGCGGCCCATGCCGACATCGCCCCCACCTACGCCGAGTATGTACAATTGGCTTTCGCCATCGCCACCGATTGCGGGGAGGCAGGACGTAGCGACTTCATCAGTCTCTGCGAGCCATCGCCCAAGTTCAACGCCCTACACGCCAACAAGCTTTTCTCCAGTGCCTTGCGCACCGGAAACCAGAATGTCCATCTGGGCACCGCTTTCCACTTGGCCAAGCTGGCGGGCGTGGAAATAGGTTTCAAGTTTCAAGGTTTCACGAAACCCTTTTCCTCACACACACGTGTGAGTACATATAATACAGCCGATACGGTAGATCAAGCCCACGAGACCAGCGATCGGGAAACCGAGGCAAACGACGCCCCACTCCACATCGGCAGCGAGCCTTACACCTCCCTGCCACGGCTGGTACCCGGCTATCCATGGCCCTCGTTGCTACGGGACATCCTCGGTTTCGCCGATAATGCCGAGCAGCGGGATATCCTTTTGCTCACGGCTCTCACCGCCCTAGGCGCCACCTTGGGCAAGACGGTGCGTTGCCTCTATGGGATGCATTGGATCTATCCCTGTATCCAGCTCTTCGTGATCGCTCCGCCCGCATCGGGTAAGGGCATCATGGCGTGGCTGCGTAAGTTTATCGAGCCTATCCACCGGGAGATCCGCCAACAAGTGGACCTAGCGATGAAACAGTACCGCCAAGATTTGGCGGCCTATCATGCCTTAGGCAAGGAGAAAGCCAAGATGGAGATGCCCCAGATGCCTAAAAACAGTATGTTTATCATCTCCGGCAACAATACCGGGACGGGTATCTTGCAAAATATCATCGATTCGGACGGCACCGGTATCATTTTCGAGACCGAGGCGGATACCATCACCACCGCTATCGGGGGTGATTACGGGCATTGGAGCGATACGCTCCGTAACGCTTTCGACCATGCCGGGCTCTCGTTCAACCGACGGACCGATAACGAATACCGGGAATGCGACTCCACCTTCCTCTCGATGGTGCTCTCGGGTACGCCCGGACAGGTAGCGCCGCTTATCCCCTCGGGCGAGAACGGGCTCTTCAGCCGTGAGGTCTTCTACTACAAATCGCAGATCCGGGAATGGATCGACCAATTCTCCGTCGACGAGGTAGACGCCGAGAAGGAATTCCACCGGATGGGCTACGAGTGGAAGGCCACGATCGATCAGCTCAAGTGCCGGGGTACCATTACCTTGCGCCTCGACGAGCGGCAACAAGCCGCTTTCAACGACAGCTTCGTACGTCTTTTCCTGCGTGCCCGGCAATCCAACGGGCAGGAGATGAACAGTTCCGTGGTACGCCTCGCCATCAACCTCGTACGTTTCATGGAGGTGGTAGCCATGCTTCGTGCCTTGGAACAACCGGAACTATTGCTGCCGGCCCAAGGCATCAACAGCGACAACCTAAAGGACAAGATCATCGGAGGCTGGGAACTCCATATCACCGACGATGACTTCGCCGCCCTTCTGACAATGGCGGAGCCGCTCTACCTCCACGCCACCCATATCCTCTCATTCCTGCCTACCGGCGAGATCACCAGCCGAGGCCTCTCGGAAAAGGACAGTCTGCTCAGCTCCATGCCAGACGAGTTCACCACCGTCCAATGGATGGAGACCGCCGAGCATGCCAACATCCCTAAGAACACCGCCAAGACATGGCTACGCCGACTATGCGACTCCGGAGCCCTCCTGCATGGCGAGCATAAAGGGATTTATTTGAAACCCATATAATGTACGTACGTGTGTGTGAGGAAAGAGGGTTCATGAAACCTTGAAACTTGAAACCCTCCTATAGTCATTTTAAAATTCAATACAGATGAAAAAAATAGATCTCGCCCGTCAATATTGCCTGACAGGCACCCCTTCGAACGCTTTGCATAAGTTGAACCGATATATCCGTGACGTGAAAGGACTGAAAGAGGCCCTTATCCGTCATGGTTATCACTCGAAAGACCGCTCCATCACGCCGAAGCAAGTACAGATATTCTATGATTTTTTAGGGGAACCCTAAAATTCTTCTCCTAGAGCGAATAGGTGGAAACAAATGGTATATCCGGGCTTTCCGCCTATCGTATCTTTGCTACAGAAACAAAAACATCAACCTTGTCTCCTATGCGCTACTTTAATTATCAAGAGTTTGAAGACTCCGCCACGGCCCGGCGAGACGGGATCGACAACAGCCTCACCCCGGTGGCCCGGAGGATGGTCACGATCCTTGTGGAAATGCTACTAGACCCGCTACGGCAGGTCTGGGGCAGACCCATCGTCATCAGTAGCGGCTATCGCTGCCCCGAATTGAACATCCTTATCGGGGGAGCCAAGCACAGTCACCACCTCCTCGGTTGCGCCGCCGACCTGATAGCCGGCTCTCCAGATGATCATCGCCGCTTGTTCCGACTGATACAAGAGACGCACGAGCTGTGCGGACTCGAGTTCACTCAGCTCATCCTAGAGCCCGGCGCCCGATGGATCCATATCTCTTACGTACCCGGCAACCTTCGCTGTCAGGTTATCGATAAAGAAAAGTCGCCTAATTGACTTAAGTCTTTCAAACCGAAGACTTAAATCAAGGAGCACGAAGAGCCAAGTCATCAAGCGTGAGGACTCAACTCATCATCCCCCAAGTTCTTTATGTATCACTTAAAATATCTTACGATTATGTCATTAAACTATTCCATTGCCATGATGGGCAACCCGTTGAAAAAAGAGGAACCCAAGAAAGCCTACGCCAAGGCGCAAACCAACGGCGAGCTCAGTCTAAAAGAGCTATCTACCCTGATAGCGAGTAAATGCACAGTGCACCAAGCCGACGTTTCGGCCGTGCTCATCGCCACCACCGAGTGCATGCTGGAAGGTCTGAAAGCCGGTAAGCAGGTGAATTTCGGCGATCTGGGCGCCTTCCGCCTCCAGATCAATTCCGGGGGAGCGCCGAGTGCCGACCTGTTCACCTCCGACTATATCAAGGGGGTGAACATCCAGTTCGTCCCCGGCGAGGAACTTCAAGTCATCTTCCAAGGCCTCAAGTTCAACCTCGTCCCCACCCGGGCCGCCCAAGCCGCCGTCATCAAGGCCCAGAAGGCCGGTAAGACAACGGTGGATATCTCCGGTAAGAACGGCTCCTCGGACTCCGAGTCGCCTGACGAGATTTAGTGTTACTTTTGGCTTGACCCAAAAGTAACCAAAAGGTCAAGGCTGACGCTGACGGGCTACTTCGAGACCTGCGCTCGCTGTCGCATCCCAACTCGCTTCGCTCAGACAGGGATGCTCCGGACGCTCGCTTCGGTCTCTTCGCTTTACGCCCGTCCGCTGAGGCCGTCCAAAGGAAAGCGTCGCTTTCCTCTTATATCCTCCGTGGTATTTTAATTCTCAATTCATAAATTATAAATCAAAAATTCAACCATCATGATCACACAAACCTATCCTGCTCCGGAAACCTCTAAGAAGAGCGTTTGGAGCATTATCTTAAAAGTCATCATTGCCGTGGCCACCACAATCGCCGGAGCATTCGGACTACAAGCCTGCCAGATGCTCTAGTTTAAAGTTGGCTCTCACTCTTCACATCCCTCTTTACATTTAAGTACATGTGCGCATATCATATACATAATATAATACTTACAAAAGAGGGGGATGTGAGACCTCCTCACAGAGCCGGAAGGCTCTACATCCGGCCTAAGCGGACGGGCGTAAAGCGGAGAGACCGAAGCTAGCGGCAGGAGCGTCCCTGTCTGAGCGAAGCGAGTTGGGACGCGACAGCGAGCGTAGGTCTCGGAGTAGCCCGTCCGGTTAAGCCTTGAACTTTTGGTTACTTTTCTTTCAAGAGAAAAGTAACGACAAGCTATCCATCCAAGACCTCGTACTTGGAGTGCCGGCTTTTGAACTCGGGGACGATCGCCTTCATCTTGCCTACAATGGCCATATCGTCCCTCGAGCGGCCTAGCCCGACGAGTTCATCTATATCTTGGCAAACCGTATCATAATCGTACTCCCGTACCTTGGCGATCTTGATCTTCGGATGGAAGGTAGGCAGCGTGATCTCCTCGTCGTTCAGTACCTCCTCGTACAGTTTCTCACCGGCACGAAGACCCGTAAACCGGATCTCTAAGTTCTTGGCGCCTGAGAGCTGGATCATACGTTTAGCCAAGTCGATGATACGCACGGGCTTGCCCATATCGAAGACGAAGATCTCCCCACCGTTACCCATCGTACCCGCCTCCAATACCAACCGGCAGGCCTCCGGGATCAGCATGAAGAAACGGATGATATCCGGATGCGTCACTGTCACGGGACCGCCCTTGGCAATCTGTTCACGGAACAATGGGATCACGGAGCCGTTAGAACCCAGCACGTTGCCGAAGCGGGTCGTAACGAACTGCGTCACGCCTTCCACATGGCCCTCCTTGATCGCTTTGTCGAGGCTCTGCACGTAAATCTCGCAGATGCGCTTCGAGCAACCCATCACATTCGTAGGATTCACCGCCTTGTCCGTGGAGATCATCACGAACTTCCTCGTGCCATACTTCACGGCCAAGTCGGCGATCACACGGGTACCGTCCACGTTGTTACCCACACTCTCGCAAGGATTATCCTCCATCATCGGAACGTGCTTATAAGCCGCCGCATGGAACACGTAGGCGGGGCGATGCTCCGAGAAGATCTCCTCCATGCGAGACTTGTTAGCGATGTCCGCCACCAAGGTATAGGCGTTGATATCCCGCCAATCCCTCGCCATCATCAAGCGGATGTCGTGCAAGGGGGTCTCCGCCTGATCTACCAAGATCAAGCGATCCGGAGTGAACGAGGCGATCTGGCGCACCATCTCGCCACCGATGCTGCCGGCGGCTCCCGTTATCAGGATGCGTTGACCACGAAGCAAGCGGCCCACCGCCTCCATGTCTATCTCTATCTTTTCCCGGGGAAGCAGATCCTCGATCTCAACCTTCCGGAGTTGTGTATGTGTCAAATCGCTCCTGCCATCCCATTCTTGTGCCGCCGGGGTCACGTAGATCTTGATCCCCGCCTCCGCCAAACGGGCCACCATATCCGGCTGTTCCCGGATGGAGTCGCTCTTCAAGGGGGAGACGAAAAGGATCGTCGCCCGCTCCCGGCGCATCGCATCGATCAGCTCCTCATCGAAAGGGTACACACGCACTCCCATCAATATACGATTCTGCATGTTCCCGGCCTCCGAGACGAAGCCTGCCAGCACGTACTGTGCGGGATCTTGGTTCTGGATGCTCTTCGCCAAACTGATACCGCCCTGCTTCACGCCGAAGATAAAGGCACGCTCAGCCTTCGACTGGCGAAAGGTCGTCACGTAGAAATACTTCACGAACACACGCATCGCCCACATCAAGCTCATCGCCAGCAGGGAGGATAGCACAAGGTCTCGTTTACGGATATACACCAAGTAAGGCGAAAAATCCGTAAACTCTTGGAAGGTCACCACGCAAACCACACCGAACAGCACGGCGAAGCCCACCCGTTGCAAATCCACGAAGGAAGAGTAACGAATGATGCCCGAATACGTACGGAACAGCCTAAAGCCCACCAGATAAGGCACTAGGCAAACACCCCACGTGAGCGACAGGTGCCAAAAGATGCCCATCGTGGCGAAGATCCCGTTATTCAAGGCATATACCAGCAAGCCTGAAAACAGGATCACCAAGCAATCCAACAGGATAATGCTCCAATACGGCAACGCTTTCCTTGAGAAATACCACGTTGAGAGTTTAGAAAAAAGGTTCATCATGAATAAAATTTTTGGTTCATGTCAGCTGGGGCAAGCCCTCCACCTCACCGGCATGCCATCTTCGGTAGTCAGTCAAGGAGGATTCGGGGACGGTCAGCACCACGTAATCCGTCTCGTCCTGCCTCAAAATATGTTTACGGGCGTACGAACGCAACGAGCGATCCGTCACGGACACCATCACGATCGGGAACGGGTAGGCGAACAGGCGCAGCGGCGTGATCTCGCTATCCGGGAAGGTGAGACACAACTGATAGGCAGAACGCTCGAAAGCCACCCAATAAGGACCCGTACAATATAAATGGATCGAGGTACGGTTCGTGCGCTCACGATCCATGATCTCGCTCAGATGCTCGTTTAGTAACGTAACCAAGCGTATGCCAGAAGGAAGAGAAGGCATGTTTTGAATTTTTAATTTTCAATTCCCACGTGTTTTAGCCAGCGGTCGTAGTCGGCTAACCGACGGATCAAGAATAATTTACTCTTCTTCGGGGAGGATTCCCGGCTCCACGGATCGATCAACTCGTGCGCACGATAATAATAGATACTGCTATCCGTACAACCATAAAGCGTAAGTAGTAATAATGCCAACGACTGTTCCGCACGAATCAAGGGTAAGAACGAGACGATCGTTCCGATCAACGACTTTTGCCGCTCCTCGTCCCCTAGTATCGTATAGGCGGGCAACAAGAGAGAATAGAGCTTGCACCGCATCACGGCAGAATCCAGCTGTAACTCTCCATAGGCACGCAAGGTCTCGGTCGCCAGCTCACGATCTATAGCCGTAACGCCACCATCCCCCCAATGACGGCCCAACGCCTCATGAAGACCATTTTGTATCCGGGAATTGTCCAAACGGGTATATACATGCTTGCCTTCCTCGGCCAAGCTGATCACCTCATACTCGCCCGGCTGAACACGCAATAAAGGAACCCACATCCAGTTGTCCACGCATACCATTACCTCCCGCTCGCCAACACCGGGCTGTATTACTACACTTGCCTCAACACCTTTGAAACGACCATCCGTGATGCGTATCCGGTCACCTTTACGCAAATAACCCGCTTCCGGCACATACACCGGAAGCTCATCCGAATAAGAACGAGCCACCCAACGCAAGTTTTCCATCTCACGATCGGAGACAAAAGGATATGAGCCACGGCCATCCACGCTAGGCAGGAAATTATACAAGGGAAAATCTCGTTTCAAACGAAAGATCTCATACACAGAAGAGCGGATAAACACATAATTGTAGAGCAACGGACGGTGAGTCTCCACCAAACGCCCCTCACGGCGATGCATCTCCACGAAAGAGGGGGCGAAAAAATCGAACGTAGGCTCGCCCAAACGCACCCTGCGATCTAACTCCTTCCGCAAACCCTTGGCTGGACCTTTGTGACAAGCGGGAAGAGATAACACATACCATCTTACGGTGTGGACATCACGCAATGGTAAAGGGGGAAGATCATGACCCATAGATACTTCAATGCCATATCAGCACATTCTATTAATACACTGATAATCTAATACTTAAATCAAATATTCTTTTCTATTCCCGAAAATTTTAAAGCAATAGAAACCATGTCAATATCTCTTCTATCGGGACGTGGAAGATCGGCTACTTGGGAAGTAGCGTAAAAGATAGGAAATGATTATTACCCAGTTGTAGAGACGGAGCGTGCTCCGTCTCCCACCGTCTGGCAGTAATTTAAAATACCCATTTGAGGGGATGAGACGGGGCACGCCCCGTCTCTACACGATGTTCGTACGATTTTTTTGGGAGACGTGATGATGCAGGAAATATGAGGTCGTTTCGTCTCCATTGTCGTGCCCATACACCACGAATAGAAACGAAAAATCGAGGAAAGATAAATTCAGAAAACAAACAAAGCCTACACAAAGCCTAAAAATTGTTTGTTATTCGGTGTTTTTTACTAAATTTGCGGCGTGGAAGATTACGCTACTTCCCAAGTAGCCGATCGCCTACCCCACCTTTGATACATTATTATATATGCTCTCGAAGCAAGCCTTGTTCACCGCAGACATCTTATCCAAAGAGAAGCTCTTCAAATAGATTTGCGTCGTCTTGATCGATTGGTGTCCCAGCAATTCGCTGATCATCTCGATCGGTACACCCTGTTCCTTCAAGGTCGTAGCGAAAGAGTGACGGATTGAGTACGAGGTAACCATTTCCGTCACACCACAGGCATTTGCCAGTTCCTTCAAGGAACTGTTGAAATCAGCCAAGGCAGAGGTATATTCCCGGAAGGCCTCTTCACCCGTTTTCGTCCCACTCAAGAAAGTGAATAGATAAGGAGAATCCCTAAGCGTGTCGGTCATTAACGCAGCCAACAACTCCTTGGCCACAGGCTGTATCTCGACCAACATCGGCGTACCCGTCTTCTGGCGGTTATACCTCAAGACACCACTCCGGATATCACTCTTTTTCAAATGAGCGAAATCGACAAACGCCATACCGCAAAACAAGAACATCAAACACAATGCCCGCTGTGTTTTCCGCAGCCCCGAATCATCCAACGGAGCGGTCATCAACAAACGCAAGGATTCCGTAGGCAACGCCTTCTTCTGTTTGCTTTTCACTCCCATGAAAATCCCCTTGAACAAATAACGGGAAAAAGGAGCCTCCCCATTCTCCATCGCCAACCCATACACACGGCGAATCCTACGCATATAGGTAGACACCGTATTCCACGAGCATTCCCGGTCCCGCAAATAGTCTTGATACCTCAAAAGCATTTCCCGGTCGATACGGGTATAAGGAATCACCTCCTGCCCACAAAAACGCAGGAATGAATTCAAGGCATCTTGATAACTCTTGGCGGACGAATAACGTCCTTGCTCTCTCAATCGGGCTATATACATCCGCATACCCTCCGCTAAATCATACTGTTTCATATTTTCACGTATAAAAAAAGTAAATTACAATAAAAAACACGGTTAATTCGTGATTGTCTACTTACATTTGCAGAAAAACAAATACCATGGACAAGATCGTAGAAATAGCCCGGTTCACCTATCCGGCGGATGCCCAACCGCTGATGGCCCTGTTGAGGTCGGAAGGGATAGAATGTTATCTCCGCAATGAGTTAAGCAGCCAGATCATGGCCGGTTACGTAGACGTAGGCGGCGCACGGGTGGAGATTCTGGAAAGCGACGTTCCCCGAGCCATGAAGATCATGGAGGAAGGCGGTTACGACCTACCCCGGGAAGACGAGCAAGCGGAACCGGTAGAACAAGTCGCCGGATTCGCACGTCATATCCCTTTTCTACGAAAATATCCCTTAGAGAAACAAATCATGATCCTATTCGTCATCATAGCTGTCTTTTTGGCTTTGGTGATTTACTTCGGATCGCTTATTTCCTCAAACTAAACAAATGTAATCAATGGCACGCAGAAAGATAACAAATAGTCAAGCCGTATGTATCACCTTACTATGGGGTGTCTTATGCTACATGCTGCTTGTATACAGCGAAACGATCAATTTCGACGTCATATTTGCCCTTGTAGCCTCCGCTATCATTGTGTTCGTTCCGATCTATAAGAATTTCAAGCATAGAGACGAATAACATTTCGTCGTTTTTTCAAACTTAATATATCTAAATGATATTTTTTACGCATTTTCTCTTTCAATTATTTGCTAGTGTCAAAAATTAGCTTACCTTTGCCACGTCGTTAAACAAACGGCGTACGGATAACAAAATGGTATAACATTCTAAATATAAAATTCAGTCATGAAGGCAAGTGAAGTTTTAGACAACTTGAAAAGAAGATTTCCGAACGAACCGGAATATCATCAAGCAGTATCAGAGGTTTTAGGGACTATCGAGGAAGCTTACAACGAGCATCCGGAATTTGAGAAAAGCAACTTGATCGAGCGCCTTTGTATCCCCGATCGCATTTTCTCTTTCCGTGTAACTTGGATGGACGATAAGGGACAAATCCAAACGAACATGGGTTACCGTATCCAGCACAACAACGCTATCGGCCCGTACAAAGGCGGTATCCGTTTCCACGCTTCCGTAAACCAATCGATCCTTAAGTTCTTGGCTTTTGAGCAAACGTTTAAAAATTCACTGACTACATTGCCGATGGGTGGTGGTAAAGGAGGTTCCGACTTTAGCCCGAGAGGAAAGTCAAACGCTGAGATCATGCGTTTCTGCCAAGCCTTCATCCTTGAGTTATGGCACCATATCGGTCCGGACACGGATGTTCCCGCCGGCGATATCGGTGTAGGCGGACGTGAGGTGGCTTATATGTATGGAATGTACAAGAAATTGGCTCGTGAGAATACGGGCACATTCACGGGTAAGGGTATCGAGTTCGGAGGTTCCTTGATCCGTCCGGAAGCTACAGGTTACGGAAACGTATATTTCTTGTTGCAGATGCTGAAAACCCGCAACATTGATATCAAAGACAAGGTAGTTTGTGTATCAGGTTCCGGAAACGTGGCTCAATATACGGTAGAGAAATTAATCAGTCTTGGAGCGAAAGTTGTCACGATGTCTGATTCCGACGGTTATATCTATGATCCGGATGGTATCGACCGTGAGAAACTGGATTATATCATGGAGTTGAAGAACTTGTATCGTGGCCGTATCCGTGAATACGCAGAGCAATACGGATGCAAATATGTACAAGGCGCTCGTCCTTGGGGAGAGAAATGCGACATCGCTATGCCGAGCGCAACCCAGAATGAGTTGAACGGCGACGATGCCAAGACTTTATTGGCCAACGGTTGCTTCGCCGTATCCGAAGGCGCTAACATGCCTTCTACGCCGGAAGCTATCGACGCATTCCTTGAGGCCAAGATCCTTTACGCTCCGGGTAAGGCCGCTAACGCAGGTGGTGTATCCGTTTCCGGTCTTGAGATGACTCAGAACGCACAGAAGTTAAGCTGGAGCAGCGAGGAAGTAGACCAGAAACTTCAGAGCATCATGGAAAACATCCACGAGCAATGCGTAAAATACGGAAAGCAAGAGGATGGTTACGTAAACTACGTGAAAGGCGCCAACGTAGCCGGTTTCATGAAGGTCGCTAAGGCTATGATGGCACAAGGAATACTCTAGGTAATTGAAAATTGAGAATTGAGAATTGAAAATTAGTTAGAGAGGAGAGATTGATGATCATATAAGCGAGGGGGATAGGCTTTGAGAGGCTATTCCCCTTTCTTATTTCCGACGAAGTCCCAATTTTCAATTTTCAATTCTTAATTTTCAATTAAAAAGCGGTATCTTAGTGCCGTAAATCGATAAGTATGATAACAGAAGAACTTAGGAAGCTATACCAATCATATACCGGATCACCGGCAGAGGAAATAACAGAGTTACCGTCATCCGGCTCTAACCGCCGGTATTTCAGGATAAAAGGTCCTGAGACGTTGATTGGAGTTAGTGGCACTTCTATTGAGGAGAACGAGGCTTTTATCTATATGGCAAAACATTTCCGGGGGAAGGGCTTACCCGTACCGCAAGTATATGCCAGCTCGGACGACCATTCATTTTATATCCAAGAAGATTTAGGAGATACGCTTCTTTTCAACGCCATCGAGAAAGGCCGTAAAAGCAGTGTATTCGACGAGGAGGAACGCCGTTTATTACACAAGACGATCACCAAACTCCCCGACATCCAGTTCTTGGGGTCCGACGGTTTCGATTTCTCGTATTGCCATCCACAAGCCGAGTTCAACCAACGGTCTATCCTTTGGGACTTGAATTATTTCAAGTACTGTTTCTTAAAGGCTACCGGGATGGAGTTTCAAGAAAACCGTCTGGAAGATGATTTCTTGAAGATGAGCGACGTATTGTTACGCAGTTCCTCCGCCACGTTCCTATACCGTGATTTCCAGTCACGCAATGTTATGGTAAAGGACGGAGAGCCTTGGTTTATTGATTTTCAAGGTGGACGAAAAGGCCCGGTTTATTACGACGTAGCTTCCTTCCTTTGGCAGGCGAAAGCGAAATATCCGGAGGATCTGAGGAATGAATTACTATCGGATTATATCACGGCCCTACGTAAATATATCCCAGTAGACGAGGCTTACTTCCATAGCCAGCTGCGCCATTTCGTCCTATTTAGGACCTTGCAGGTATTGGGGGCTTATGGTTTCCGGGGGTATTTCGAGAAAAAGCCTCATTTCATCCAAAGCGTCCCGTTCGCGATCGAGAACCTGCGGCAGTTATTGAAGAATGACTATCCGGAATATCCCTATTTATGCTCCGTCCTTCGTGAGCTTACCGGGTTGAAACAATTCACGGATGATATCCAGAAACATATGCTGGAAGTAAAAGTCATGAGCTTCGCCTATAAAAAAGGAATCCCGAACGACCCTAGCGGGAACGGAGGTGGATTCGTATTCGATTGCCGTGCGGTAAACAACCCCGGTAAATACGAGCGTTACAACCATTTCACCGGTTTGGATGAGCCTGTGATCCAGTTCTTGGAGGATGACGGGGAGATCACGAACTTCCTCGAGCATGTCTACCATATCGTAGACGCCTCGGTAAAACGATATATGGATCGAGGATTCACCAATTTGATGATTTGTTTCGGATGTACGGGAGGACAGCACCGTTCGGTCTATTCCGCACAACATCTGGCGGAACATCTTAACACCAAGTTCGGAGTAAAAGTACATTTAGTACATAGAGAACAAAATATAGAACAACTCTTTAACCCTACATTATGAAAGCTATGATTTTCGCGGCCGGTACTGGTTCCAGACTGAAGCCGTTAACCGATCACACGCCAAAAGCGCTTATACCTATCGGGGGTAAACCGATGCTAGAACACGTCATACTGAAACTGAAATCCTCCGGTTTCGACCAGATCGTGATCAATATCCACCATTTAGGCATCCAGATCGTGGATTTTCTGGAGGCGAACAACAACTTCGGTGTCCGGATCGAAATCTCGGACGAGAGCGATTATCTGCTGGATACGGGAGGAGGAATCAAGAAGGCCACTTCTCTTTTATGCGGGAACGAGCCTTTCTTGATACATAATGTCGATATCTTATCGAACGTGGATCTCAAGAAACTATACGATACCCATGTACAAACGAACCCGTTGGCTACCTTACTCGTCAGCCAGCGCAATACCTCACGTTATCTATTATTTAATAAGGAGAATAGACTGTGTGGTTGGCGTAATCATGAGACCGGCGAGGTAAAATCTTACTATCCCTATTTTGACCCGGATCAACACAACGAGTACGCCTTTAGCGGAATCCACGTACTCTCGCCCAAGATATTGGAGCTGATGGAAGAATGGACCGGAAAGTTCTCTATCATTAACTTCTATCTGGCTATTTGCGCCAAAACCGATATCAGGGCTTATATGGCGGATAACCTAAAACTATTGGATATCGGCAAGCCGGAAACCTTGGCCGCCGCCGAGGAATGGCTACGACAAAACATCTAACAAAATATTTCACACATGAAAAAAACTAGTTTTATCTACTTACTCTTGTTGATCGCGCTGGGCCTCAGCTCTTGCCAGCAAGAGAAGACTTTCAAGGTTCTTCAATTCAACATCTGGCAGGAAGGCGCTGTCGTAAAAGGAGGCTTTGACGCTATCGCTGACGAGATCGTAAGAAGTAACGCCGATTTCGTTACGTTAAGCGAGGTACGTAATTATCATCAGACCCGTTTTTGCGACCGGATCGTGGAAGCGTTGCAGCAAAGAGGACAAACGTACTATTCTTTCTACACCGAGGATTCCGGTCTGTTAAGCCGCTACCCGATCACAGATAGCACGACCGTCTATCCCTTGAACGATGACAGGGGTAGTATGTACAAGGCCATTACCCACATCGGCGATACCGAGGTAGCTCTTTACACCGCCCATCTGGATTATCGCAATTGCGCTTATTACGATGCCCGTGGATACGACGGAAATACATGGGACGAGGAACCTCCTGTCACCAATCTGGACACACTCCTATGGTTGAACGAGCAATCTGTCCGTGACGACGCTATCGCTTGCTTCCTAAAAGAGGCGAAAAAGGATCGGGAAGCCGGACGGATCGTTATCCTCGGAGGGGACTTTAACGAGCCTTCCCATCTGGACTGGACCGAGGCGACCAAAGATATGAGAGACCACCAAGGATTGGTTGTTCCTTGGCACGTATCCGTCATGCTGGAGAAAGACGGCTTCAAAGATACGTACCGTGAGATCTTCCCGAACCCTGTAACTCATCCGGGACTTACCTGCCCGGCGGACTGTAAGGATATCGCTTTAGAGAAATTGGTTTGGTCGCCGAAAGCGGACGATAGAGATCGCATCGATTTCATCCATTACGCTCCATTCGAGGGATTAACGCTTACAGATGTATGTATCATCGGTCCGAAAGGTGACATCCTCCGTGGGCAAAGAGAGACGGAAGAGACCTCCGACCCGATCATGACTCCCCTTGGAATCTGGCCTACCGACCACAAAGCGGTTCTTGCCACTTTCCACTTGAAATAAAAAATGGATTCGCGAGACCCGTCTTACCGGCTCGTCTCGCAAATCCACAAACAACTATCTTCTCTTGAAACGCTATCTTTTTATGGTTTCAATACCACGCCAAGACTTTTCTTCCCATCCATCTTAATCGTAATCGGAGCATCAAAACGTACATGACGAAGATATTCCGTCTCCTCTACGGCAGGTTGCGCATTCAAGAACGCCTCATCGAACCAACCATCTCCCTTAAATGGATTAACCGTAAAATAGCCCACTCCGAACGAAGTCAGGTTCTGGAAGAAATGGGTACCTTGACTCGGGTCTACCCGATAATTCTCCAATCCGCATTCCACGATCACCCGTGCGTTACTGATATGCGGCCATTTCACCGGAATACCCAACCAAGAGTCGCTGCTCCCCCATCGGCCGGGGCCGACTAATACGTATCCTTTCTCCTGATCGGTAAACGAACGGTTCATCTTCTCGATCTCATAAGCGATCAACTGATTATTGGATGAATTAAAAGCGCCCGTCTTCACATAGATAATATCCTGTACGTCGCCAACGATACCATGCCCCAAAACACTGGTAGAAGAAAGGATGGTTTCCTCGTTCTTCACCAAGCTCAGATCCTCGTCCATAATCTCTTTATTATCTACGATCGGACGGATTTGCAACAGATAGAAAGTCGCCCTTGTATGATCCGAAGGGTCCATGTTGACAGCGAACTCAATCTCTACCGGACGGCCCATTTCCTGCTGCCCGATCCGTAAGATCTGATCCAACGTATCCGCCAGCGGGAACACGTCATGCTGTAGGATATTCACGAAAGAAAGTATCTTACGACCGCCCGGATAATAACCGTCACGGATAATCTGATCGTACGGATCGTATGTAGAGACAATATATTTCAAGGAACCCTCAGCGTCCGCCTCCTTCAAGCCCAGCTTCACCAAGTTAAAGGCATCATCTACCGAGAAGGCTTCCGCCATATTCTTCAAATCCAAGGCATAGAAACGAGTCTGCGTTTCCCTAAGAGCGAAATCCATCGTACTCATCTGCAAGATGCTATGGGGATGTCGGGGAGAGAAACGCAAGGTTTGCCCGCCATCGACGATATATTTACCCAATCCCAAGGCGATATTCGCGATCCCATCCTCCGCCTTCTCGTTACCGATCGGATAGAAATTCAAGGAACGGGCCACGCCCGACATCGTCGGATAGAAATGATCATTATAACGGGAGCCCACCACTTCTTGCAAGACGATAGCCATCTTCTCCTGATCGATCAAGTTCGAGGTAGCCGTCATATACGCCTTACTATCCTTATAAAAGACAGAGGCATACACCGCCTTGATAGCGTCGCTCACCGTACGGAGCATATCGTATTTCTCCTCGATCTTAGGTACCATATACGTAGAATAGATCCCGGCGAAAGGTTGATAATGCGAATCTTCCAGCAGGCTGGAGGAACGCACGGCGATCGGGCTTTTCACCACATCGAAGAAAGCCATCAAGTCCTCGATTAAACGGGAGGGCAAGCTGGCCCGCAAGAAATACCGGAGGATCGTCTCGTCGTCCGCATCGCCCAGCGCTACCGGATACAACTCGTTCGTCTCCATGAACTCGTCGAAGATATCGGTACAGATCACGACCGTCTTCGGGATATTCACGGCAAAATTATCACTCTCCAGCTTAGGGTATCGCTTCACCATCGCACCGATAAAGGCAAGACCTCTACCCTTACCTCCCAGCGAACCGTCACCGATACGGGCAAAATTACTATACTCATCAAAACGATCCTTCTGATAAACCGCCACGACACCCGTGTTCTTCATCCGGCGATATTGCACGATCAAGTCGAAAATCAATTTCCGAGCCTCATCCATATCCTTATAGTCACTCACGTCCACATGCTTCAAAACCTCGGCGGGCGGAAACATGGCACGGGAATAAAAGAAACGGGAGAAATGATTCCGGGAGAGATGGTAAACCAACGAATCGTCGGGAATCTGGAAGACTTTCTTTTGAAGGTCTTTCAAATCCTTGATGCGCATGATCTCCTCTTTCGTATGCGGATTCAGGATCACGAAATCGCCGAAGCCGAAACGCTGCATGATCTTCTTTTTCAAATCCTGCGGGTAACTCTTGGAATTCTTATCGATAAACGAGGCGTTCAGTTCCTTCGCGTACACATGGTTGCTGGCCTCCGAAGATTCCAGCACGAAAGGAATGATCAAACCCGTTTTCCGTACATACTGTCCGAACTTATAACCGGCATACGGATCTTTCACGCCATTGTGCATAAAACTCATATCCGAGATAATACCCAACATATTATCCCGATACTGATCAAAAATACGTACCGCCTCCTCGTAATTCCGGGCCAATTTGATCTTCGGACGACCCCGCATACGCAACGTACGCTGGTGATCGTTCAACGCCTCCTTCGCGAACATTTGGCTCTGCTCCAGCACGAACTTATATAAATGAGGCAAAGCGGACGAATAGAAACGAATGGAATCCTCCACCAACAAGATGATCTGTACGCCCACGCTGGCCGTATCGTCCGGAGCGTTCATCTTATCCTCGATCAACTTGATAATCGCCAGTAACAACTCCGAGTTACCCAACCAGCTGAACACATAATCGATAGCGCTCAGATCCTCGTTGGCGATCCGCTTAGACACCTCTTTCGAGAAAGGAGTCAATACAACGATCGGGATATTCGGATAATGCACCTTTATCTCGCTCGCCGCAGCGAATATATCCCGGTTATCCATATTCGGCATGCAAATGATCAATTCGAAGTTCCGGTTCTTCAACTCATTCAAAGCCTCCTCCTCGGTAGTCACCTGCGTAAACCGGGGTGGGTAACGGAGGCTTAAGGAAGTATATTCGTTAAATATCTGCTCATCTACACGCCCGTCATCTTCCAGCATGAAGGAATCATATTTCGTAGCGATAAGCAATACATTATATATACGCTTATTCATTAGATTGGCAAACGGGGTGTCTCTGAACACCAAGTCTTTTAAGTTCGGTATACCGCTCATAATAGATTCTGATAGAATTATTCGAGTCAAATGTAAGGAAAAATAATAACTATTGAAACATGAAAGTACGCATTCTGACTCTAACTGAAGATTTTTAGGTTTTCACTGATAAAAAGTAAGCGAAACTCTTGGTCATTCCAAAGAATTACCTACATTTGCCAACAGAATGTTATCCTTTTAAAGAATATAAATGCTATGAAGACTGAAGTTATTTTATCAGCGCTAGAGGCAAAACATCCGGGAGAAAAGGAGTATTTGCAAGCAGTAAAAGAAGTGCTTTTATCAATTGAGGAAGTGTACAACCAACATCCGGAATTTGAGAAAGCGAAAATCATTGAACGCCTAGTTGAGCCGGAACGTATTTTCACTTTCCGTGTGCCTTGGGTAGATGATAAAGGTGAGATACAAGTTAACTTGGGATACCGTGTTCAGTTCAACAACGCGATCGGCCCGTACAAGGGAGGTATCCGTTTCCACCCGTCCGTTAACTTGTCTATCTTGAAATTCTTAGGATTCGAGCAAACATTTAAAAACGCTTTGACAACCCTTCCGATGGGTGGTGGCAAAGGTGGTTCCGATTTCGCTCCGAGAGGAAAGAGCGATGCCGAGATCATGCGTTTCTGCCAAGCGTTTATTCTTGAATTATGGCGTAATCTTGGTCCGGACAGGGATGTTCCGGCTGGCGATATAGGCGTAGGTGGCCGTGAGGTTGGTTATATGTACGGTATGTACAAGAAATTGGCTCGCGAGAACACAGGTACGTTCACGGGTAAGGGCATGGAGTTCGGAGGTTCTATCCTTCGTCCGGAAGCTACCGGCTTCGGCGCTCTTTATTTCGTACATCAAATGCTGGAGACTCACGGAATCGATATCAAGGACAAGACGGTCGCCATCTCCGGTTTCGGCAACGTGGCTTGGGGTGCCGCTACAAAGGCAACCGAGTTGGGCGCTAAGGTGGTTACTATCTCCGGTCCTGACGGATATATCTATGATCCGGCGGGTATCTCCGGCGAGAAGATCGACTATATGTTGGAATTGCGTAATTCCGGAAATGATATCGTAGCTCCTTACGCAGACGAATTCCCGGGCTCTACCTTCTATCCCGGCAAGAAACCTTGGGAACAAAAAGTAGATATAGCCTTGCCATGCGCTACCCAGAATGAGTTGAACGAGGCTGACGCTCGTAAGTTGATCGAGAACAAGACTTTGTGCGTAGCTGAGGTTTCTAACATGGGTTGTACGGCTGAGGCTGTAGACTTGTTCATCGAGCATAAGCAATTATTCGCTCCGGGTAAGGCTGTCAACGCCGGTGGTGTAGCTACTTCCGGATTAGAGATGACTCAGAACGCTATGCATATCTCATGGACCGCCGCCGAGGTAGACGCTAAATTACATCAGATCATGAGCGCAATCCACGAACAATGCGTAGCTCACGGTAAAGATGGCGAATATATCAATTATGTAAAAGGCGCAAATATCGCAGGCTTCATGAAAGTAGCGAAAGCTATGATGGCTCAAGGTATCGTATAAGAATAAGGTCAGTTTAGGCTAAATAAAAACATAGTTATGAATTCTTTGAACCTTAGTTATGGTTTGAGAATTTCATAACTATGTTTTTTAAGCTCATATCAGCGGACTTTCCCGGGGTTCTTAGCGATAAAATCCTTCCATCCCGTATACTTCTTTTCCGAGATCGGATTATTGGTTTGGAAATAATGACAAACAGCCGCCGCCAACCCATCCGTAGCGTCCAATTGCGGAAGCATAGACTCATCCGGTATCTTCAGATAGCGTTGTAGCATGCCGGCCACTTGTTCTTTCGCCGCATTTCCATTCCCCGTGATCGAGAGCTTGATTTTTAGAGGGGCGTACTCGAAGATCGGGATATCCCGCTCCAAGGCCGCCGCCATCGCTACTCCTTGTGCCCTTCCGAGTTTCAACATACTCTGTACGTTCTTCCCGAAGAAAGGCGCCTCGATAGCCAACTCATCCGGATGGTATTGATCGATCAAGGCCAAGACCCGTTCGAATATCTTACGCAGACGGAGATAATGATCCTCATATTTATTCAATTGCAGGATTCCCATAGCTTCCAGCTTCGGTTTATTCCCCTCGATCTTCAAGATTCCGTATCCCATCACGATCGTACCGGGGTCTATGCCTAATATAATACGGTCCTTGATCATTTAGGTAGCTCTATATCTTCCAACAGGGTAGAGAATCCAGCGATCTTCTCTTTATAACGTCCTATCAAATCTTGCTGCAAGGCTCCGCCTTCCTTACGCACCCACTCATTCAACGAATCGATATCCCTCGTATGAAACTGTACGGAAAAACTTTCACCTTCCTCATTCCGCGAATCCAAGATCCGTCTCAAATAAGGACTATAAAGGATACCGCTCTCGGAGGCTTTCGGTATATAACTATTCTTCAAATATTCCAGACACTCATCCACGATATCCTTATGGATATGAAAAGTCGTATTATAAACTATCATCTTCTTTCCTTTCTCTTGAAATTTCTTATACAAAGATAGCGCATATATCAAGAAAAGCCTTATATTTGCACATGAATTAACAAGACGGGGCATTAGCTCATCTGGCTAGAGCGACAGACTGGCAGTCTGTAGGTGATCGGTTCGAGTCCGATATGCTCCACAATTTAGCATATATCAAACATTTAGGGAATATCCAGCAACGGGTATTCCCTTTTGTCATTGATACTCTCTATGAGGCTTAGCAGGTATTGGTGTATTAGGTATCAGCCAACCTCTTGTCATAGTCACATATTCTGGGTAATCAGTTAAGACATGCGGCATTTAGTTTAAAACTCTTCTATACCCACACATTTATTTATTTTTTGTGAAGGAGGAATAACTCTTGAAACAGAAGGCTGTTGTGTATAGTTTTGCATAAAGGTTATTTTTAAGGGAAACTACAATATATTATTAATCCTAGCCCAATAAAATCAAGGCCAATTGTAATTGGTTTACAACACCTAGAAAATAATATTGTGCAATGTAAAAATGAGGAAACCTTACGAGAAAAACAAGAAAGCCCCACTTTAAAATAAAGCAGGGCCAAAATTATTGTCAAACACTTCGAGCTTAAGCAAACTTAAGCGCAGTTTCATTTATCCTCTTACTCAAATCCAGCAGAGCTTCTGCAAAACGTTTACGTTCCTCTTCCGTAAATTGAGCGGGTTTACCATTAACCTTATTTCCATTTAAACGCTGGTAAAGCCAGTTCTTACTTTTTCCAAAATAAGCCTTCGCTATATAACTCAAAGAGATTGCATTCGCGATATCTCCTAATTCCAAAGCAAGTTTAACATCCTGCAATTCATTCTTAATCGCACGTAATCCTTCACGAGTAGAATCGACAAAAGCCTCACGTTCTTCCCCGGGCATTGATTCCATCTTACGGGCACGCTCTTCTTGAAACATCGCACGCTCCTCGGGAGACAGACTTTGGAACTTTTCAAAATCAGCCTGCATGTCCGCAGTTGGTAAAAATTTTGATAAGTCTCTCATAAATATATTATTTTTATCCCCCCAAAAGAGGGGTCTTGTTTATTACTCAGTTTTTTAGTTTTTCTTCGATCTCCGCAATCATATCCAAAATATCATTGATATATTGCTCGAACTCTGGATCTCCTTTTATTACTCGATTCCCTGTATGGAATTCAAAAAGCAACTTTAGGTTTTCCATTTGTTGAACGAGCTTCTCTCGCTCTTCTTTTGTCATCGACTTAAAATTTATCGTTAATACTCGTTTGGGTTGACAGCACAAATCTAATAATCCAAAGATTATTATACAAATAATCTTCGGATTATTTTCTGCAGTTTTATAGTACTAACAGATCATACCTGCACACCAACATTTGCTGAATGAATCCAGCTCTTCCCTCACTATTAGCAAGAAGGAATATAGGTCGTTATCCCTGCCTTGAATTGGTATGATAACGCTCAGAGCCGCATCTAGCATCTTATCGCCTTTACAGGATAAGGCTTGTACCCTTTTCTCCACCTCAAGGCATAATTCCACCTTGTCTGTCAGAACACCTTTGAAGTTTCACCATCAATTTCATAATGGCTCTACAATCGTACAATAAGGAAATTCGTTCTACAAAAGTGAATAATCCCATAAGACAAAATTTAAAGTTGCTTACCAGTTCCCTCTGGTAAGCTATTAAACACAAAAAAGGCGCAGGAACTACTGAATACTACCATCGTGAGGCTCTCGACTGCCCATCTCTAAGTAATAAACAATAGCCCTACGCCCCTATGGAGTATATTGTCCTTTCACAATGTGGAAAGGTATATAACAACATAGCGAGCGAGGGCGTTCTTGCCTATTATCCTTAGAGATTGAAATTGTCGAGATTTCACGATAGGATAATATGTCAAACGCACTTCGTTAACTAAATATGTCTTCCATCAGTGACCTAACGCCTTAGGTGTGACGGACTATAATGCAAAGTTACTAAATCGTTTGAATTGGAAAGAACTTATGGCTTATTAAATGCAAGGTAAACTTAATGAATATATCTAGGGGGGAGGTAGACATGAGGTCGTTCTTCTGTCCGGAATTAAAGGTAGGACATCTAAACTTGGAGCCCTATCGAGGAGTTAATTGTATGTAAATGGTATGTATTATCAACACAAAAAAAGGCAGCTACCATTACGATAGCTACCTTATCATGAAGAGCCGAAAGCCGGACTTGAACCGGCGACCTACGCATTACGAATGCGTTGCTCTACCAGCTGAGCTATTTCGGCAACATTTGTTTCTTTATTTCGGGCGCAAAGATACAGGGTTTATTTGACATCTGCAAGAAGATTCGCTAAAAAATCATCTAAATCCGCATCTAAATCTTTTAATAGAGGATCGTCCAGACGAAGCACATCATCGTCTATGAAGAGAAGTTCCTCTATCACAACAAAATCTTCATCAGTCAAGCTAACAGAAAGAGGTTTCATGAACCGGGGAGCGTCAAAAATATTCTTGGTGGATAAGATCGTAAGGACCGCCTTCACCGAAGCGGCAACCCGCTTATTGAATGCGTTCTCCTCCTCGTTCGAGTTCACCCAATCGAAGATAACGATCTTTTCGATCAAATGCTCCTCATCATCATAAATTTGCAGTTCCCCGCTTTCCGCATCGGCCTGCACATATAAGTCGCTTATAAAATTACCGGACTCATCCTTGGCCAGCTTTTCAATAGCCGACGTAAAAGCATTCTCGATGAGGGATTGAACCTTTGCTATATTTGCGTTCATATATTAATTCTCCTTTATTCGAATATGCGTCAAAAGTAATAATAATTCACCGAATAACGCCGTTAATCCTCACCAAATTGCACATTTAGTTTCTTATCGGAACGAATTCGTTCGGCCAACGCCTGCACATAGAGTTCCAATAATTTGGTACTCTTATCATTATCACCACTATTACGCTTGAATAAATCGTATGATTTATGAGCCCACTCATAGGCTTCTTTTAAATCTCCTCTCATCTCATGGCATAGGGCCAGATTAGAGGCCGCCTTCGCCCGGCTTTTCCAGTTTTCCGTACCCCGGTAAAGCCCGGACCAACGATCTTCCGCCATATCCCATTTCTCATTAGCCGCATAAGCGGAAGCCTCTTTCCAACGTGAACCCATTCCGGTAAAGTACCAACGAGTCTCCTTCTCCCAATGAGGAACAAAATTAGCGTAGACCTTCGCCCCGAAATATTTACCGGCCCCACGCAAAGCATTCTCCGGAGAGGGCAATACCTTATCCAAGATCGGCATATAATCCGCACTTTCCGCCCAATAAATACTATCTTTCATATGTACCGTCGCCAGTGGAGCCTCACGATCGGGAACGTAACTGCGTATCACGCCAGCCATCTGCACGTCGATCATTCCCATTACATACCCTTCGCCCAAGGTACCTACGCTTTTCTTCATATCGAACAGCAAGCGGTCGATGGAGATAACCGCATCGGCACCGGTCTCATCGCATAGCGACGCTACTTGCCCTTGGGTAAGTTTCGTATCCAGAAACGCCTGATTATCTTTTCGAACCGCATCATGGTAAAGCAATACGTCGTTAAAATAAGAAGCCTCCACGATAGCCTCCCCTAAAGTACGGCAAGCGTCAAACAGCGCACTATCCGCTTTCGCTTTGCAAGTATCCTGCTTTTCTCCCTGCAAGGTGTATTCGTAACCCGCATCCTCCGGTTGGGGGACGGCATTGTTTACGATAAGTACTTTAGCGACATTCTCTGGAAATGTCACCTCCGCAGGATTATACGTCTCGATACCTACATAATTAATCGTGCTACAAGCGGACAACAAACCCGCTATGCCTATAAAAAGAATGCTTCTCATCTTCATCTATTTAAAAGGGGGCGATTTACGCCCCCACATTATGTCAAATCACTCACAGCCTTGAAATAGCCGATAGACTCCGCGATCCCCAAGAATGGGTCTTTCATGTCTTTCTCGTATTCCAAGCTACACATTCCCGTGTAATTAACTTCCCGCATCATACGGATCAGCGCAGGGAAGTCGATCTTTCCACGACCGATCTCGATCCCGACTCCCGCCTTCGAAGAATCCGTCACGTCCTTGATATGCATATCAAACACCCGGGTATGGTATTTCTTCAAGTCGGCCACAGGATCACAGCCGTTTCGCAAGTCATGTCCGACATCCAGACACATACCGATACGGGGGTCTAAATCCTTCGTATGCTCCCAAACGTCCGTAGCGTCGGGATACGTCTTAATATCAGGACCGTGCAAGTGGATGGCGTAATGGAAATCATACTCCTTCACTTTTTTATCCACATAGGGTAAAAGCTCGTAATTCGGGACACCGACGATCAACTTCACTCCTACCCGCTTCGCATAATCAAACGCACGGTCTATCTCTTCCTCGCTCTTCATATAAATAGGACCTACGGCATATCCCGTCACTTTATGGGCAGCGCATTTATCATGAAAAGCCCGAATCTGCTCATCCGTACTATTCAACGGCAAATGGAAATCCTTGATGCAAAGATAATGGATATCTAATCGTTCCAACGTCTTCAACGTCGTATCTAAATCAAAATTAACGAAAGTATATCCCGCCATTCCCAGATGGAATGGATTTACGGCCTTCGGAGCCTTTGGTTTTACAGGGTCCGGCAAACCGGCCTTAGCGATAGCGGAAGTTCCCAACAAGAGAGCCCCGGCCAATCCTTGCTTAAAAAATAAACGTCTTGAGTGTTTCATGGTTTATATTATATATAATAATGTATACTATCATCATAAACAGTTTTCACCCCGCAAGATAATAAAAAGATCTTTACGAGCCAGCATTCGGACGAATCAGTGGCAAAGTTACATAAAAGATCGAGCCTTTTCCCAGCTCAGAGGTAACCCATATCTTTCCTCCCATTTGCTCTACCAATCCCCGACAGATAGCCAATCCCAGTCCAACGCCTTTGCTCCAACTGTCCAATTGGACAAAACGGCTGAATATGGAATCGATCTTATCTCTCGGTATTCCCTCTCCGCTATCCTCCACGAAAAACTCGACAGAAGCCGCCGTTCTCTTATATCCAAAACGGATGAACCCCTTCTCGGTATGCTTGATCGAATTCGTGAGCAAATTCGTAAGGATTTGTGTCAAGCGGTTCTTATCAGCCTCCATCACCAAGGCCTCGCAGTCGTTCAGTCGCAACTCTATGCCCGACGGCATACGCAACAAGATCATGCTATAAATCTCTTTCATCAGTAAACCAATATCCAGCTCCTTATAAATCAGAGGCATGGAATTTGACTCGATCTTAGAAAGATCAAGCACATCCCCGATCAACCGCTGCAACAACTCATTATTACTTTGGATGATATTTGAGAACTCAAGCCTTGTCTCCCGGTCTTCCTCATCCACCAATACTTGCGAGAAACCTACGATAGCGTTCAAAGGTGTCCGTATCTCATGATTCATGTTCGCTAAAAACGCGGACTTCAGGCGATCGGCTTCCTCCGCCTTTTCCTTAGCCCTCTCCAGCCTCAATCCGTACCGATGCCGGGAATACGAAATATATCCCAAGAAGCAACAGATGATCATCAAAATCGCAAGACCTCCTCCCATTGTCAATAAATTAGCACGTAGATGGCTCTCGTCCAGTTCCATCTTCTTATTTGCCAATTCCAGTTTATCCACATCATGCTGGTTCCTCAGCATAGCCAAATCCGCATAAAATTCGGCGCTCATAAGCGAGTCTTTCAAATGCGTATATATTTGATAGGTCTTAGCGGATTTTATCCCCTCCCCTTTCTGTAAAAGGATATCCGCCTTTTTCGCCAGCATCAATAGTATTTGGGTATTCTTCTTTTCAGAGCTAACGATAGAGAGTAACGTATCGACAAAGGTTAGAGCCCTGTCATAGTCTTTTATAAATATAGAATAGTCCAGCTCCAAGTTCATAACCGTTTGAGTCTCTCTAACTAAATTCGCCTCTTCCACACAACGTTTGGTCAATATTAAATGCGAATGGGCTAATTTGGCATCATTCATCTCGATACCTTGAACCGCATACGAACGGTGATAGAGATATTTAAGGTAATTCACCGACATCTCTTCATTCAATTCCGTAATCCCATTCCCGTCACAATAGTCGATATAGGCTTTCAACTTCTCCAGATAGCGTTTCCTTGTCTCGACCGTCCTCCCTTTGTTCAATATCTGGCGAATGATATAAATCCGCTTGGGCAAAGGGGTGTCACGCTCCTCCATTCCCTGAAGCACCTCTTCGTATAAGGCGATACCTTCACTCATGAATCCCGTCTCGATATAAAAGTCCGCTAACGCTTGGTTCGCCATATCGGCACCCTCCGGGAAATTCAATTCTTTAGAAAGGGCCTTCAACGCATTCACCTCCCGCAGAACCCCATCATCCTCCCGGCGGCTCGTCATGGTATAGATATTCCAGCCTTTTACCCGAAACAGGTCCTCAATACGCCCTACCTCCAAAAACACAGGCTCCGCTTTTTGTATGAAATAGCGCATACTATCCGTATTTTTCGAATAGTAATAGCGAATTAGCCTATACAATTCGTCCGCCTCCTGCCGGCGCAAGCTATCACTCCCCGCCGCCAATATACGAACGGATGACAGTAAAAGCAGGAATAGGAAAATAATACGTAGTTGTCTCATACCGCAAGATTATAATAATTATCACTACGAGCTTATCCTCGGCCGTATCAATGGCAAAGTCACATAGAAGACAGAGCCTTCACCTACCCTCGAAGTAACCCGGATATTTCCACCCATCTGTTCAACCAAGCCTTGGCAAATAGCGAGCCCCAAGCCAACCCCCTTACTCCAGTTATCCAATTGCACGAAACGGCTGAATATCGTATCGATCTTATCTTCCGGTATTCCTTCTCCACTATCTTGCACGAAGAACTCCACGGATAAAGCCGATCTCTTATATCCGAAACGAATAGATCCCTCTTGTGTATGCTTGATCGCATTCGTCAACAGATTTGTCAGGATTTGAGTCAGACGATTCCGGTCAGTCTCCATAACCAGCTCCTCACAATCATATAATTCAAGCTCCACCCCCTCATGCATACGCAATAGGATCATGCTATAAATCTCTTTCATCAAGGTAGGGATATCTTGGTCCTTATAAATGAGAGGCATCGAATTTGACTCGATCTTGGATAGGTCCAGGACATCCGCGATTAACCGCTGCAACAGCTCGTTATTATTCTGGATAATGTCCGCGAACTCTTGTCTTGTTTCCCGATCCTCCTCATCAACCAATACTTGTGAGAAACCGACAATGGCATTTAATGGAGTACGTATCTCATGATTCATATTGGCAAGGAAAGCCGATTTCAGACGATCGGCTTCCTCCGCCTTATCTTTTGCCTGTTTCAATTGCAATCCATATTTATGCCGTGAATAAGAAATATACCCCAAAGAGCAACAGACCAGCAACAATAGAACAAGCCCTCCACCCATCACCAATAATTTCGTACGTGAATGAGCCGCCTCCAATTCCATCTTCTTATTTGCCAATTCCAATTTATCCACGTCATGACGAGCTCGTAAATTCGCTAAATCATTATAAAATGCAGCATTAGTCACTGAATCCTTCAAACTGATATACTCGCGATACGCATCCGCAGCCTCCATTCCATGGCCTGAATTATAGCATATTATGGCCTTATCCTTCATCAATCCCAATACGGATACCGCCCTCTTACGTTGTAAGCAATAATCAATTAACTCATTAGCCAATGCTTTCCCCCGCTCATAATCGCCCGATATCCGATAATAGAGTAAACGGATATTAGAAATCGAGAGATATTCATCCCTCATGTTACAGTCTTTAACCAACTTCTCTGCACGAACTAGATGGAAAGATGTGAGGGCGACATCTTTCTTATCAATACCCAGCAAGGCGTAACTACGGTGATAGAGGTATTTAACATAATATAAAGGAGTATCTTCGTCTAATTCCTCTATTCCTTTTTCTTCGCATTCCACGATATACTCTTTCAATTTCTTTAAATAAAACAGTCTCTTCGATGCTTGGATATTTTCATTTTGTAAATGCCGGATAACGGTAATCCTTTTGGCCAATGGGGAATCCCTTTTCTCCATATCCAGGAAAACCTCCTCATACAAGGCGATTCCCTCCGCGTCAAATCCCGTACTGAAGTAAAAATCCGCCAGGGCTTGATTCGCCATATCGATACCATCCGGAAAATCAAGTTCGCTGGATAGATCTTTCAATGCCTGTACATTCTCTAGCACCCTTTCCTTCTCGCCATTACTCGATAAAGCGTAAATATACCATCCCTTAACTCGGCAAAGATCCTCATAACGTTTTTGGGCTAAATAAATAGGCTCGGCTTTCTTTATGAAAAAATGCATACTGTCTATATTCCGGGAATAATAATACCGGATGATCTGGAACAAAGCGTTGCCTTTATAAGTATCATCCTTACTCAACTCCGCCTCCTTGAGCAATCTATCCGCATAATATTTATAATCCAGCCCTTGTCCTTTATCACTAGCAAGCTCATCCAACTTCACAAGCCTGTCACCCGAAGGCATTTTTGCCAGCACACATTCCATGCTATCGATATCAGTGGCCGCAGTAGCTACAAATATTGGGGTAAGAGATAAATATATTATTAACAGTATGTTTCGCATTTAAAGTTTACAAAATAGACATCAATTAGTTAACGTGTGGCAAGTTAGTAAAATTTAGACAACAGCGTATCATTATTTACAAGTTTAATATTATAATTTTCAACTCAATCAACAAAAAAGCCTATATCAATCAAAGAAAGATTGATATAGGCTCTTATTTCAAAGAAACAGCTGTTCTCTTTATTTTGTCAAGGCGGCGATACTTTCCTCGATAGACTTAATCTTCGATTCGGCATCGGCCTGCTTTTTCTTCTCCATCTCGATTACTTTCGCCGGGGCTTTGCTTACGAAATTCTCATTGCCTAATTTCTTCATGACAGAAGTCAAGAAACCTTTTTGGTATTTCAATTCTTCTTGAAGCTTAGCCAACTCTTCTTCCACATTGATCAGATTGCCTAAAGGTACGGCATATTCAGTCGTACGTACCAAGAACGATACAGCGCCGGCCGCTTTCTCCTCTACCTTGGAGATGGAAGAGAGGTTACACATCTTAGCGATCACAGCGTTGAATGCCTCATTGTGCTCACCCACGATCTGCAATTCCAGCGCATCCTTATTCGGTATATTCTTTTGCAAACGAATTGTACGGACACCGCCAACGATCTCTTTCACGATCTCGAAAGCATCCAAATAAGCGCTATCCGCAACAGCTACTTCCGGCATTTGGGCAACCATCAAGCTCTCACCTTCCTTACGAGGCTCAAGGGCTTGCCATAATTCCTCGGTAATAAACGGCATGAAAGGATGAAGCAAACGAAGCAAGGCATCGAAGAAACCGAGTGTAGCCTCATAAGTAGCCTTGTCGATCGGCTGCTGATACCCCGGTTTTACCATCTCCAGATACCATGAGGAGAACTCATCCCAGAACAATTTATAGACAGCCATCATCGCCTCGCTCAGACGATATTTACTGAAAGAATCGTCTACCTCGGCGATTGTCTTATCCAGCTGCATCTTGAACCATTTCACGGCGATAGCGGAAGCCTCCGGCTGGGCGATCGTATCGTCTACCGTCCAGCCCTTCACCAAGCGGAAAGCGTTCCATATCTTATTATTGAAGTTACGTCCTTGCTCGCACAAAGCATCATCGAAAGGAATATCATTTCCGGCAGGAGCCGCGAGCATCAAGCCCATACGTACGCCGTCCGCACCGTATTGCTCGATCAATTGCAACGGATCGGGAGAGTTTCCTAAAGATTTGGACATCTTACGTCCCAGCTTATCGCGAACGATACCCGTAAAGTAAACGCTCTTAAACGGCATTTTCCCTCTGTACTCATAGCCGGCCATAATCATACGGGCTACCCAGAAGAAAATAATATCCGGTCCGGTTACCAAATCACTGGTCGGATAGTAATAATTGATTTCCTCATTATCCGGGTTATTGATACCGTCGAACAGGGAGATCGGCCACAGCCAAGAAGAGAACCAAGTGTCCAATACGTCCTCGTCCTGACGCAAATCAGACATGGTCAGATTCGGGTTACCGCATTTCTCTTTCGCCAGTTCCAAAGCTTTCTCTTCCGTCTCGGCTACCACGTAACCGCCTTCCGGCAAGAAGTAAGCCGGGATACGGTGCCCCCACCAAAGCTGACGGCTGATACACCAGTCCTTGATATTCTCCATCCAATGGCGATAGGTATTCTTGAATTTCGGCGGATAGAACTTGATATCGTCGTTCATGACCGGCTCCAAGGCGATCTGGGCTAGATGTTCCATCTTCAAGAACCATTGCATAGACAATTTCGGTTCGATAGGCACGTTCGTACGCTCCGAGAAACCCACCTTGTTCTCGTAAGCCTCTACCTTCTCCAAAAGGTCAGCGTTACGCAAGTCTTCCTCGATTTGCTTGCGGACATCAAAACGATCCATGCCCACGTACAGGCCAGCGGCCTCGCTCAGCGTACCGTTATCGTTGAATATATCGATAGAAGGCAAATTATATTTCTCGCCCAACATATAGTCGTTTACATCGTGTGCCGGGGTCACTTTCAAACAGCCCGTACCGAACTCTATATCTACGTAATCATCCTCGATCACCGGAATCTCACGGCCTACCAGCGGAACGATCACTTTCTTTCCTCTCAGATGTTGGTTCTTCGGGTCGTTCGGGTTGATACACATCGCCGTATCTCCCATAATCGTCTCCGGACGGGTAGTGGCGACAATGGCGTATCCCTCCTCGCCTACGATCTTATAGCGAAGATAGTACAACTTACTATGCTCTTCCTTATAGATAACCTCCTCATCGGACAGGGCCGTCAACGCCTTCGGGTCCCAATTCACCATACGGACACCCCGGTAGATCAAACCTTTCTTATATAGATCGACAAAAACCTTGATAACGCTCTCCGAACGTTTCTCGTCCATCGTGAACGCCGTACGATCCCAATCGCAGGAAGCACCCAATTTACGAAGCTGCTTCAAGATAATGCCGCCATGCTCTTCTTTCCATTCCCAAGCATGCCGCAAAAACTCGTCGCGAGTCAGATCGGTCTTCTTGATTCCTTGCCCAGCCAAACGATTCACCACTTTCGCCTCCGTTGCGATCGAAGCATGGTCCGTACCCGGTACCCAACAAGCGTTCTTACCCATCATACGGGCACGGCGAACCAAGATATCTTGGATCGTATTGTTAAGCATATGTCCCATGTGCAATACGCCGGTGACGTTAGGGGGCGGGATTACAATCGTATACGGCTCACGGCCGTCTGGCTTTGACTTAAAGAAGCCGTTATCCAACCAATACTGATACCACTTCCCCTCTACTTCAGCGGGATTGTACTTACTAGCGATTTCCATATTTTTATAACTAATTAGTCTTTACACATTTCTCGATCCGCGAAAGTACAAAAAATATAGACAAAAAACGCTGAGCATCGGGAAATATAGTCGGCCGAGACAATAGGCATTCCCTGTCGGACACGCCACTATTCTACAAACCACGACGTGGTTTATACAGACCAAGCCGTGGATTGTACAGATCACGACGTGATTTATAAGGACCACGCCACTATTTTGAAAATAGAGTGAATGGCAATTACTTTTACATCCGGGGATTTGAAGGTTTATTCCTATAACAAGCAAACTATTTATAACGGTTTTTCTATTCCGCGCTATTGCAGTTTCGCGTAAATGCCTGTATCTTCGCGTACTATAAAAAATAGATATGAGAAAGCGATCTGAGTATAAAGGAGGGGATAATCGACGTAAACCCTCTAAAGAACGACGGGTAACGGTGGGTGAAAGTAACACTTTGCTACCTTTCCTGTTCGAGTTATTAAAAGAACAAAGCCGTTCATCCGTGAAAGGATTATTGAGCAGGGGACAGATCTCGGTAAACGGGAAAGTCACCCGGCAGTTCGATGCCCCGCTAAACCCTAACGATACGGTCGGGATCAACTATGGAAGAGGGAAGGTGGAATTCAACAACCCGTTACTTAGAATTGTTTGGGAAGATGATGACCTCATCGTGATCAACAAGCGGGAAGGTTTGCTATCCGTATCTACCGATCGTATCAAGGAGCGTACGGCCTACCGTATCCTGAGCGATTACTTGAAAGAATGCGACCCTCGCAACAAGATATTCGTCTTGCACCGTCTGGACCGAGACACATCGGGTATCATGATGTTCGCCAAGAACCAGAAGGTAAAAGAGCAACTACAGTCCAACTGGAGCGAGGCTATCACGCAACGGACCTATGTGGCCGTGATAGAGGGACGGCCGGAGAAAGACACGGATTTGATCGTATCCAACCTCGTGGAGAACAAGCATATGCAAGTGTACGTGACACAAGATGGTGACGGGAAGGAAGCGATCACACGCTACCGACTCCTGCAAACGAACAATCGTTATTCGCTCGTGGAACTCGATCTGGAGACGGGACGCAAGAATCAAATCCGTGCGCAGATGCAATCCATCGGGCATCCGATAGCCGGAGACTCTAAATATGGGGCGGAGACAAATCCTGCCGGACGCTTGATGCTCCATGCCCGCAGGCTCTGTTTCATCCATCCGGTAACAGGCGAGGAGATGCGCTTCGAGACACGGATCCCGGAGAAATTCACATCGACAGCAAAGTAATCTATCAATAAAGGACAAAAAATGAAGAAACTCATCAGTTCGATCATGCTGGCGCTAATAGCGCTGGTAGCGCAGGCACAAATACTTACGCCTGTCAAGTGGAAAATTAAACTAGACGACAAGGGCGGCGCACCCGAGAAAGAGATCGTCTTTACCGCCACGGCGGACAAAGGTTGGCACCTGTATGACATGAACCTGCCGGAAGGAGGTCCTGTTTCTACATCTTTCACATTTGAGACATTGAATGGAGCTGAACTGATTGGTCAACCGGTTCCTTCAGTAAAGCCGACCACGGTTTACGACGAGCAATTCGCCATGAACCTTCGTTGGTATCCGGGTACGGTATCGTTCATTCAAAAACTAAAAGTTACCGATCCCGCTAAATTCAAGGTAGAGGGCGAGGTGGAATTTATGGCTTGTAATGACGAGACTTGCCTTCCCCCAGATCAAATACCTTTCTCTTTCGATAAGAAAAGTATCCATGTAGATCCAGCTCTGGCAGCTAACAGCTCGACTACAGAGGTGGATAAAGAGGACGCCACGGCCATACAGCCGGATACGCAAGTCGTAGCGGAAGAGGCCAGCGAGTTGAACACTCCGGACCCTGCCGCTAAAGAGACACCGGCTACGACATCTCCCAAAGCGTCCGACAGCTTAACCGACAGCCCGAATCTTTGGTCTCCGGTGATCGACCAATTGAAAGCGTTCGGTGATTCTACGGTATCGGCGGCAGATACCTCTTGGTTATTCATCTTCTTCGCAGGTTTCTTAGGTGGTTTGATCGCCTTATTGACTCCTTGCGTTTGGCCGATGATCCCTATGACGGTTAGCTTCTTCCTGAAACGTACGAAAGATCGTAAGAAAGCGATTCGCGACGCTATCACCTATGGATTATCTATTATCGTAATCTATTTGGTTATGGGCTTGTTGATTACCGGCATCTTCGGAGCGAGTGCATTGAATGATTTATCAACGAACGCGATCTTTAATATCCTGTTCTTCTTGCTGTTGGTAGTATTCGCAGTCTCCTTCTTCGGAGCCTTCGAGCTGGTATTACCTGCGTCATGGACCAGTAAATTGGATAGCAAGGCCGATTCAACGACCGGTATATTGAGTATTTTCTTTATGTCGTTTACGTTGGTATTGGTATCTTTCTCTTGTACGGGTCCGATTATCGGAACCTTGTTGGTACAGGCAGCTTCTATGGGTACGGCGGTAGGACCGGCTATCGGTATGTTCGGTTTCGCCTTGGCTTTATCCATCCCGTTCAGCGTCTTCGCCATCTTCCCGAATATGCTGCAAAGTATGCCGAAATCCGGCGGATGGTTGAATTCAGTGAAGGTCGTATTGGGCTTCTTGGAGTTGGCATTGGCTTTGAAGTTCCTTTCCGTAGCGGACTTAGCGTATGGTTGGCGTTTACTAGACCGTGAGGCTTTTATCGTGCTTTGGATCGTGATCTTCAGCTTATTGGGTGTTTATTTATTAGGAAAGATCAAGTTTAGCCATGATAGCGAAGTAAAATATGTATCTGTTCCTCGTCTGTTTATGGCGATTATCTCTTTCGCTTTCGCCATTTACATGGTTCCGGGACTTTGGGGCGCTCCGTTAAAGGCGATCAGCGCATTCGCTCCCCCGTTGTATACACAAGATTTCAATCTATACAAAAACGAGGTACACGCCGCATTCGACGATTATGAATCCGGTATGGCTTATGCCAAGAAGGTAAATAAACCCGTCATGATCGACTTCTCCGGTTTCGGTTGCGTAAACTGCCGTAAGATGGAGGCTTCCGTTTGGACGGATCCTAAGGTGAAGCAAATGCTAGAAAATGATTACGTGCTAATCACTCTCATGGTAGACGATAAAACGAAACTCCCGCAACCCATCGAGATCCAAGAGAACGGAAAGACTCGTAAGTTGAAGACGATCGGTGATAAATGGAGTTATTTGCAACGAAGCAAGTTCGGTTCTAACGCCCAGCCATTCTACATCTTATTGAATGACGAGGGACAGCCGCTCGGACCTTCATACGCATTCAATGAGGATGTTTCCAAATACATCCAGTTCCTTCAAAACGGATTGAAAGAATTCAAGAAAGAACAACAATAAAACACATACAGAGGGCAGGGTAGAACCCGGCCCTCTTTCTTTTACAATCATTATCGAATAAGTAAATAATATGGCAACTAGAGAAGAGAAGATGGAAGCCTTCGGGCAATTACTCGACATTCTGGATGAATTACGAGTAAAATGCCCATGGGATCGTAAACAGACAAACGAGAGCCTCCGCACGAATACGATCGAGGAAACCTATGAATTATGCGAGGCCCTGATGCGTGAGGATAACACAAACATAAAAAAGGAATTAGGAGACCTGTTATTGCACATCGTCTTTTACTCCAAGATCGGCGAGGAAAAAGAAGCTTTCGATATCAAGGATGTCTGCGACAGCCTTTGCCAGAAACTGATTTACCGCCATCCACACGTATTCGGAGATACCTCCGCCGATACCGCCCAAAAGGTAGAGCAAAGCTGGGAGCAGCTTAAATTAAAAGAAAAGGGGGGTAACAAAACCGTGCTGGAAGGTGTTCCCGCTTCCCTCCCATCCGTAGTAAAAGCGCATCGTATCCAAGATAAGGCCCGTAACGTAGGTTTCGACTGGGAACAACGGGATCAAGTATGGGATAAGGTACAGGAGGAATTTAATGAGTTGAAAACCGAGATAGACAGGATGGACGCAGATAAGATGGAAGCTGAGTTCGGAGATCTCTTCTTTAGCTTGATCAACGCTGCCCGCCTATACAAAATAAATCCGGACAACGCATTGGAACGCACGAACCAGAAGTTTATCCGCCGTTTTAATTATCTGGAGGAACATACGATCCAAGAAGGTCGTTCCTTGAAAGATATGACATTGGAGGAAATGGACCAACTATGGAATGAGGCCAAGGCCAAAGGCTTATAAAGCTAGGATAAGGGCAAAACAAAAGGGGAACCGACATCACGTCGCCACCCCTCCCTTAACTTAAACGCCAAAACTAAATCTAAACAAAAAACACAAATAATGATAATATTTTACTTTTTCTGTTTTTCTTCCTTCTTGTTGTCCCGACCACTCTTCATAAAATTCCGGACAAACTTATATTCCGCATTTCGGTACTTATAGACCTTTTCGGGAGAAAGTATCTTCTTGAATCTCTCAAAATACTCTTTTTCCAACTGTGCCTCTTTTATCTCAACATCCAGACATTCGTCTATCACTTTGTTATAATCAGCATCTGTCGGATTCTCCTTATGTCGAATTTCTTTTGATAACTTACGACATTCACGACCTACCTCAAATTTTTTCTGTCGCAACTCATTGCATAAAGGAATAAATTGTGCAGCTTCCTCAGGTGTAAGGCCAACTTCAGCCGTAATAAAAGCATTCCGCCTTGCTTCGAATGCTTCTCTATCAAAATGTCTTTGCTCTTTCTTCTCTTGTGCCGTAGCATTGAAAGAGAGTAGAACCGAAATCGCTACAAATGTAATGAAAAATATTTTATTCATACAAGTATTATTACAAAAATCTTCGATAAAATTACTATTTTAAACTTTATTCAGAATAGGAAAGTTCCTCATCTAAGAGATAATTGGCGTACTGAACTTCCAAATACTCCAAATACTCCTCATCTTCTTCCGCTTCAATAGCGTCTAAAGCCGTTGTCGGGACTTCCGTCCGGACCAGTAAAGAATCAGACGCAGTACTACCATCGGAACCGTTTATTCCCACGATAGCCTTGAAAAACAAACCAAGACCAGCGAATACCGCAGCCATGTACAACCACGGACGAACACGATCCATCAAGGAAATCCGTTTCGCCCTCTCCTCCGGCTTCTCGGGGAGCTGACTCATGATCCGCTCCGTAAGCCCTTCCATATACCCTTCCGGTACAGTGAAAGGATTAGTTCCTTTCAAGCGATCTAGGTTGTTTTCTTCTTTTTTCATACTTTTTCTCTTTTTATATTGCTTTGACAGCGATTCGGGCAAAAGGTTTAAATCTCTTTTGTTAAAAACTCCTCGATTTTTTTCACCGCATGATGATACGAGGCCTTCAAAGCCCCGACAGAGGTACCTAGTATCTCGGACATCTCCTCGTACTTCATCTCCTCGTTATACTTCATATTGAAAACCAAGCGTTGTTTCTCCGGCAAGGTAAGAATAGCGTTTTGCAATCTTACCTGTATCTCGTCACCATCGAAGTATTCATCCCCTTTCAAACGTTCCAGCAAAAAGGTATCCGCATCGTCGATAGATACGTTATTCATATTTCGCTGTTTGTTTAGGAAAGTAATGCATTCGTTGATCGCGATCTTATAAAGCCATGTAGATAATTTGGCCTCACCGCGAAAAAGCTCGATGTTCGTCCAAGCTTTCAAAAATGTATTTTGGAGTAAGTCGTTCGCATCCTCATGATCCAGTACCATCTTTCGTATATGCCAATACAACTTCTCGCCATACAAGCTTACGACCTTGGCGAAGGCCTCACGTTGTCGGGCCGGGTCCCGAAGCTGTACTACAATTTCGTCTTCTGTATAGGATTGCATTTTTTCTATTTTGGGAAGTGCCCAGAACAGGACTCGAACCTGCACGATCGCAAAACCACTCGCACCTGAAACGAGCGCGTCTACCAATTCCGCCACCTGGGCTTTTTTTAATCATTCTGAAGCGCAACCTATCGGTATTGCGCATACAAAGGTAATCGTTTTTTCCAATTAGCAAGCAAATGAAAATAAAAAAAGCGACCGTCCCTTCCGGAACGGCCGCCCATATCATTAATCACGGGAGTCGATTACATCATACCACCCATTCCGCCGCCCATACCCGGGTTCATCGGAGGCATAGCCGGAGTCTCTTCTTTCTTCTCTGCGATCACACACTCTGTAGTCAAGAACATACCTGCGATAGAAGCAGCGTTCTCCAATGCTACGCGAGTTACCTTAGCCGGGTCGATTACACCAGCCTCGCACAAATTCTCGAAACAGTCCTTACGAGCGTTGTAACCGAAGTCGCCCTTGCCTTCCTTCACTTTCTGAACGATAACGGCACCTTCCTTACCAGCGTTAGCTACGATCTGGCGAAGCGGCTCCTCGATAGCGCGCTTAACGATCTCGATACCTGTAGTCTCGTCCTCGTTGTCGCCCTTCATACCTTCCAATGCATCGATAGCACGGATATAGGCAACACCACCACCGGGCACCGTACCTTCTTCGATAGCGGCACGAGTTGCGTGCAATGCGTCATCCACACGGTCTTTCTTCTCTTTCATCTCAACCTCAGAAGGAGCACCTACGTAAAGAACAGCTACACCGCCGGCCATCTTAGCCAAACGCTCTTGCAATTTCTCTTTATCGTAATCAGATGTCGTGTTCTCCATCTGGATCTTGATCTGGCCGATACGAGCTTGGATAGCCTCCTTGTCACCAGCACCATTTACAATGGTAGTGGTATCTTTGTCTACCGTGATCTTCTCAGCGGTACCTAGCATATCCATTGTAGCACCTTCCAATTTCAAACCTTTCTCCTCAGAGATAACCGTACCGCCTGTCAATACAGCGATATCTTCCAACATAGCCTTACGACGGTCGCCGAAGCCCGGAGCCTTAACAGCGCAGATCTTCAAGGAACCACGCAGACGGTTCACTACCAATGTAGCCAAAGCCTCGCTGTCGATATCCTCAGCGATGATCAAAAGAGGACGTCCGCTCTGTACGGTCGGCTCAAGGATAGGAAGAAGGTCTTTTAATACGGAGATCTTCTTGTCATAAATCAAGATATACGGATTCTCCATCTGGCACTCCATCTTCTCTGTATCCGTTACGAAGTACGGAGAGATATAACCGCGGTCGAACTGCATACCCTCAACTACGTCAACTGTAGTTTCAGTACCTTTAGCTTCCTCAACCGTGATAACACCTTCAGTCTTCACACGTTGCATAGCCTCCGCGATCAACTTACCGATAGCCTCGTCACCATTTGCGGAGATCTTCGCTACATGCTCGATCTTCTCGAACTTATCACCTACAGCCTCAGCTTGGTTAGCGATGCTCTCTACAACCTTAGCGACAGCCTTGTCGATACCACGTTTCAAATCCATCGGGTTCGCTCCGGCAGTAACGTTCTTTAAACCGACACCAATGATAGACTGAGCCAAAACCGTAGCTGTAGTCGTACCGTCACCGGCGTTATCGTTTGTCTTGGAAGCCACTTCCTTAACCAATTGAGCACCCATGTTCTCGAACGGGCAAGTCAACTCTACTTCTTTAGCAACCGTTACACCATCTTTCGTGATGTGAGGAGCTCCGAATTTCTTCTCGATAATTACGTTACGACCTTTCGGGCCTAATGTTACCTTAACGGCATTAGCCAACTCATCCACACCTTTCTTCAAAAGGTCGCGGGCATCCATATCGTATTTAATCTCTTTTGCCATGATTGTATTTCTTTTTAATATTGTTGTTTATAAAAATGAATTAGATAATAGCTAAAACGTCTGCTTGGCGCATGATCAAGTATTTCTCACCGTCTAGTTCGATTTCCGTACCCGCATACTTACCATACAATACGTTATCACCAACCTTTACAACCATCTCCTCGTCTTTCGTTCCGTTACCTACGGCTACAATCTCACCCTTTAAAGGTTTTTCCTTTGCTGAGTCAGGAATAATAATTCCACCTAATGTTTTCTCTTCCGCAGCGGCCGGCTTAATCAGCACGCGGTCTGCTAATGGTCTAATGTTCATTTTCTTGGTATTTTAAATGTTAATAATATTACTTTTTTAGTTATGAACTTTATGTTCACGCCTAAGCCTATGCGAATAGTGTGCCAAACGAATTCACCCGGGTTCGACTGACAATATTTCGGACGAAATGGACAAATATCCGAAGAGATAACTGACAACTTGTCTTTTTGCATCTCTCAAAAGGAGAATCAATCGACCAGCAGCGTATTCATGGAATATGCTTTTACGATCGGAGTATAGACTCGATCGCCGATGCGAATGGAAAGAGAATGATCATCACTGGTCTCATTGGCGATAATCAAGGCGATACTGTTATCCGGGTTACGGAATGCCAGCAGATTCGTATAAGCTCCTTCCGTTTCTAATTTATACGCACCGGGCTGGACATAATGGCTGACATGTTTCATCACGTAGTATTCCGGAGTATATCGATAGCTCTTGGTTTGCGGATCTACGACAACCAATGAGTTTTGCGCCCATCCCCAACGACTGATCCCTCCATTTTCCAAAGATATATTCCAATACATATAGGCAGAAACGCCATTATCCAGAAAATGTCGCATCAACCCCCAAGAATACATGGCACCCTTCCAATCGTTCTTGCCATCTCCACATTCTTGCTCGGTTTGGTAAAGCTTCAACCCGGGATAACGTTTGTGGATTCCGGTGATAGCTCCCTTACCCGCCCATTGGAAACCGACACCTTTTACATATTTACCACTAACAGGATCTGTCAATACCGTATCAACAAGCGACTCATTCGCACGTTCCATCGTGCCGAACATAATTTCCACTCCTTGAACCTGCATGGCCGGCCCGAGATAATTACCGATAAAATTAGCCAAAGAAGCCGATGTCCAACAACAACTCGGGAATATTTGCGCAGAGTTGAACTCGTTCTGAGGCATTACGGCAAAGATTGGAATTCCTTGTTTCTTATAGGCCTCGATAAATTTAGAGAAATAGAGGGCATAGGCTTTCAGGTAAAGAGAGTCTTGGATAAACATATCCATCCCCTCATGGCCGACCTTATCGGCCGGCAAGCCATTTCGATACTTCTCGTCATAATTCTCACCCGTATAGGCAGAGGCATAGTGTTTGTTATATTTCATCCAAGCGGGAGGGCACCACGGGGAAGCCCACAAGCGTAAGTCCGGCTGATATTTCCGAGCGTTCTTGATAAAAGGGATCAAGGTTTGTTGGTCATTGGCGATGGTAAAATGTTCCATCGTGAAATCACCGTCTACCTCGTCATACGAATACCAATCACGGGAGAAATCATTTGCTCCTACAGGCATCCGGCAAATCGTGAAGTTGGCTCCGACTCCGGGGAAAAAAAGCTCTTCCATGATTTCCTCACGTACACTTGGCTCCAGCTTACTCAAGGAAAGCCAACCTAATTCATTAAAACAGGCTCCGAAACCATCAATTTGTTGTTGATGCTTTTCTGTTAGAATTGTTATATCAATATTAGGTATCGTATCCGCAAGGGCGGAGATCAGATCGGGTTGCTCAGCCCAAGGGGTATTCTCGGTTGTCGTTACCCACTCGGCACGGGGGGTGAAAGAGCAGGAAGAAAAGTATAAAGATATTGAGAGTATAAAAACAGGTATTTTCATGGTCGTTTCATTAATTTATAAGTTTAGAACCATTTAAACACGGACTACACGGATGACACGGAACACACGGTATTAGTATTTATCCGTGTGTTCCGTGTCATCCGTGTAGTCCGTGTTCCATAATCCACTATTCTCTAAAAGCGTTCTATCAACTCCTCGATAGTCACAAGGGTTTGCTCACCCGTGAGCATATTCTTTAAGTTGATTTTATTCTCGGCCATCTCATTCTCTCCGACTATCGCGACAAACGGGATTTTCTTAGCGTCCGCATATCCCATTTGCTTTTTCATTTTAGTAGACTCAGGATATAGCTCCGTACGAATCCCCGCCTTGCGAACCTTAGCGATCAACGGCAATAAATGAATCTCCTCTTTCTGTCCGAAGTTCACGAATAGAAGCTGTGTAGTCTTCAAAGACCCTTCCGGATATAAATCCAATTGGTTCAATACATCAAAGATACGATCAGCGCCGAAAGAGAAACCGACACCAGATACGCCTTCCATGCCAAATACCCCTGTCAGGTTGTCATAACGACCACCACCCGTGATACTACCGATCTGTACGTCCAAGGCTTTCACCTCGAAAATCGCACCTGTATAATAGTTTAAGCCGCGAGCCAATGTCAGATCAAGCTCTAATTCCGCACGAATTGGCGTATGAGAGATGCGCTCCAAGATAAAATCCAATTCGGCAACACCTTTCAAACCCGTCTCAGACGCAGATAATACCTCTTTCAAGGTAGCGATCTTTTCTTGATTTGAACCCTGCAACATAATGATTGGCTGCAAACGTTCGATCGCTTCTTCGGGCAACCCCTTAGAACGAAGCTCTTCATTCACATTGTCCAAGCCAATCTTATCCAATTTGTCGATAGCTACCGTAATATCTACGATCTTATCCGCCTCGCCTATGATTTCGGCAATACCGGAAAGGATCTTACGATTGTTCATCTTGATACACACACGAATGCCAAAACGATGGAACACCTCGTCCATAATCTGGATCAGTTCCACCTCATTGATCAAGGAATCAGAACCCACAACGTCGCCATCACATTGGTAGAACTCCCGGTAACGTCCCTTTTGCGGACGATCGGCACGCCAAACCGGTTGGATCTGGTAACGTTTGAACGGAAAACTGATCTCATTACGATGTTGTACCACGTAACGGGCGAACGGAACGGTCAAATCATAACGCAAGCCTTTCTCACAAGCCTTAGCAGCAAATCTCAACGGGTTCTTTTCCATTAACTCCTCATCTGAGATGCCCGCGAAACAATCTCCGGAATTCAATATCTTGAAAAGGAGCTTATCCCCTTCCTCACCATATTTCCCCATCAATGTAGAAAGGTTTTCCATGGCAGGAGTCTCTATTTGCTGGAAGCCATACAAGTGAAATACTTCACGGATCGTGTTGAATATATAATTACGTTTCGCCATTTCCTCCGGCGAAAAATCCCGGGTACCTTTGGGTATGGAAGGTTTTTGCATGATCTTATGTTTTAAATGATTATTCTGTCCGCAAAGGTAATGTTTTTGCTCGAAATAAATAAGAAAATAACAATGCCCACTGTAAGGAGCTTACAATCGCAGTTATAAGCATCTTACAATGGGCATTCTAACATCTTTATAATGGGCATTCGAGGAAAGCCTCCTCCGAGACTTATCAATCCCTGCTTCTTCCCCCCAAGAATATCATTATATAATATAATAATGTAGCAAGCGAACCTAACGCTGCGACCACGTACGTATAAGCGGCGGAACGTAAAGCGTCCTCTGCCTTATCATGCGTATAAGCATTTGTTATACCGGCATTGCTCAACCACGCTAAAGCACGTTGGCTGGCATTGATCTCGACCGGAAGCGTGATAAAGCTAAATAGCGTAGTCGTAGCGAACAAGATTATACCGAATAACAATAACTGAGGAAACGTATGCAATAATAACATACCACCCAGCAACACCCATGTCATGATATTAGAGGCGAAACTAACAACCGGAACCAAAGCCGAACGCATTCTCAACGGAGCGTAAGCGGTAGCATGCTGCACAGCGTGACCGCACTCATGGGCGGCAACCGCAGCGGCGGCGATACTATTGCTATAATAAACCGACTCACTCAAGTTCACCGTCTGGTTAGCGGGATTGTAATGGTCCGTCAGATGTCCGGGTGTAGAAATCACCTTTACATCATAGATACCATTGTCATGCAACATCTTCTCAGCGACATCTTTTCCTGTCATGCCATTCGGCATAGGGATTTTCGAATACTTCTCAAACTTGCCCTGAAGGCGGGATGACACCAGCCAACTCAATAGCGCAAATCCAATAAATATAATCCAATACATACTCATAAATTTCTATCTTATTTAGTTTTATAAAACAACGACAAAAAGTTTGCCAAAGACAAAAATGGCAGGAGACACCCCTTGAGGAATGTGGTCTTCTGCCATTTTGTACGATTTATAACGAGTTTATTCTTCTGTATATCTGACAATCGTCTGTTCACGATCCGGTCCTACGGAAACGATCTTCACAGGCACACCCAGTTCTTCCTCCAAGAAAGAAAGGTAAGCGTTGAACTCCTCCGGGAACTCATCCTCGCTCTGCATCTTCGTCATGTCCGTCTTCCAACCTGGTAATTCCACGTATACAGGTTCGATCGTATCATCGATCTCATACGGGAACTCATTAGTCTCGACACCATTCATCTTATAAGCCACGCAAGCCTTGATCGTATCGAAGGTATCCAACACATCACTCTTCATCATGATCAATTGGCTTACACCGTTGATCATCACGGCATATTTCAAGGCTACCAAATCAATCCAGCCACAACGACGTTTACGTCCCGTAACCGCACCGAACTCATGGCCTAATTGACCGATCTTATCTCCCACCTCATCAAACAACTCGGTCGGGAACGGACCGCTACCTACACGTGTACAATAAGCCTTGAAGATTCCATATACCTCACCGATATTCCGGGGAGAAACACCCAGTCCCGTACAACATCCGGCACAGATCGTGTTAGAGGAAGTCACGAATGGATAAGAACCGAAGTCTATATCCAGCATCGTACCTTGAGCGCCTTCCGCCAAGACCGACTTACCTTCCTTCAAATAGTTATTGATGACATGCTCGCTATCAATCAATTTGAATTGTTTGAGGTAGTTCAAGGCCTCCATCCATTGAGCCTCCATCTCGGTTATATCATATTCATAGTTCAATGAACGCAAGATCGCTTCATGTTTTGCTTTAGCGGCCGCATATTTCTCTTCGAAGTTATGCAATAAATCGCCCACACGAACACCGTTACGGCTAATCTTATCCGTATAAGTCGGGCCGATACCCTTTCCTGTCGTACCGATCTTTCCGGAACCTTTTGCGGCCTCATAAGCGGCATCCAAGATCCGGTGAGTAGGTAAAATTAGGTGAGCTTTCTTAGAGATATAAAGCTGCTTGGTGATATCGTGACCACTCGCTGCCAATGATTCCGCTTCCTGCTTGAACAATAACGGGTCCAGAACGACACCGTTACCGATTACGTTTATCTTTCCACCTTGGAAAATACCGGAAGGAATCGAACGTAACACATACTTTTCCCCGTTAAACTCCAATGTATGTCCGGCATTAGGGCCTCCTTGAAAACGAGTTACCACATCGTAATTCGGAGTCAGCACATCGACAACCTTGCCTTTGCCCTCGTCGCCCCATTGCAATCCTAACAAAACGTCTACTTTCATCTTTTCTATATTTATTATAGGCTATTAATATTCTTATTTAACTGACCTTTGCTGCTTAAACTTGCATTTACTGCACAGGCCATAAATGTACAAACAATAATACTCCGGCGTAAAACGAGAAACTTTCAAGTTTCTCATATCCGCTTTCAACGCACTGTTTCGCAGCTCCCGGATGGCCCCGCATCTCGTACAAACCAAATGCAAATGCGTATCGGCATAAATCCTCAACTCATATTGCACCGACTGGACGGTTATTTGATGACGCACCACCAAACCGGCATCAACCAGTACATCCAACGTATTATAGAGTGTTGCCTTACTGACATGGAAGTTGTCTTGCTCCAACCGATCCGAAAGCATACACACATCAAAATGACCGGGAAAAGCACATATTTCCTTGAATATAGTATATCTCTCCTCGGTTTTCCGCAGTTTCTTCTCCGTTAGATATTCGGTAAACAACGCACGTATTTCCGTATAAACTTTCGCTTCCATCTCCTAAAGACCGCACAAACGACAAAGTTAGCGCATTTATTTTAAACGCAAAGCCTTACCGATAATATTCAAACTCGAATTTTAATTCATTATAGATTTCTTGTAATTCCGGCGTGTTTCCCGCAGCCTCCTGAAATTCCTTGAAACCGTCTAGGATCCTTTCCGCATTCCCCTCGGATTGACGCCCATAAAACTTCATGGCTTGAATAGACGCTTGTTTCTCTTTCAGCGTAGACTTAAAATCCTTAGTCTCCGCTAAGCTGCTTAAGGTTTCTACCAAAAAAGATCCTAAAACCACAGAAGACAAGCTACCACCTCGCTTGAAATTCTCGGTCCAAGTAAGAAAGGCGACCGTGCGAGCGAACTCATTTTTCTTATCAGCAACCAGATCTAACGTGAAGTCCTCCATATAAGGCAGATGAACGAACAAGTTCCGGCAACAATGCTCCGCGATCTCCAAATAAGGAATCTCCTTGACCCAACGTTTCGCTTCCTCCAAAGGCAACTTCTCGGCGGGTTGGAGAAAGGTCGCCAATATCTTAAACTCACGAATATCTTCTTTCCATAGAGCCGCCGCCAGTTCTCCATTCGGTTTATGCTTGCGGGCGATTTCTTTTATTTCGGGGTACGGAACCCCGAAATTTAACTTATATACGATACCTTTCTCACGCATACTCGTAGAAATCACCCCGTTCATCGCCAAACGAAGTTGCTTGCGGATCTCCCTTATCTCGTCTTGTAAACTTTCCATCTATTAATTATTATAAGTCGGCAAGAAAGAATAATCACGGCCATAACGAAGCATCTGATCTGTATAACCTTCCGTGTAGTCCAAGACAATATCAGTAACCTCACCGTTAGAGTTCTTTACCTCTTTCATCACAGGATTGACAAAACCTTTATAAGGAGCCAAGTTTAACTTAGCATAGCGCTCCAAGACCTCCGCATGCAGCTCCGGATCTACTTTCACGCCGTATCCTTCAACAAGATTCTTTCCGGCCGCATAGTCACCCTCACTCTTGATACGTTGAATCTCAGCGAGCAATGTTCCAAACAACTCACGTAACCTCGGATAGTCATTCACAACCACATAGGTCTTTCCATCCCGTTTTTTCAGTTTGATCACATTCGCTTTCTTCCCTTTCTCGTAAGCCCACTTAGCGATCAACTGGCGGTTACGCATATGCGCCTCTTCTACATTCTTGCCTAGCTCGATACGAACCAACTGGGTCATCAAGCCATTCATTATATATTTATAGTATTCCGATTTATAAGCCTCGCCGTCCGGAAGCAATCCCAGTTCCACCAGCTTCGGATCTGCCAAATAATACAGGCCAAACAAATCCGCACGGGTTTCCTCCAGTGTAGAGCTATAGGCTTTCAGCGCATCCGGGTCTGTATTTTCCAGCAATTTACCGGAACCATGTCCCAGACACTCATGTAAATCCGTATGTAGATTATCCGTTAAGAAACCGTACTGTTTCATACCGTTCCGCTCCACGTCACTCCATACAAACTCTTCGCTAAAGCCATTTCCCTGAGACGCCTTATCATAAGCCTCCGTGATATTCTCTATCGTAACAGACTTCGAGCCATGATCTCGACGAATCCAATCCGCATTTGGCAAATTGATACCGATCGGGGTAGCCGGATAGCAATCACCTCCCAACATAGATACCGTGATTACCTTAGCGCTGACTCCTTTCACCTTCTCTTTCTTGAAACGCTTATCTACCGGAGAATGATCCTCAAACCATTGCGCATTATCACTGATGATTTTCGTACGCTTAGTCGCCTCCTTATTCGTAAAATTTACGGTAGACTCCCAGCTTGCTTTCATTCCTAACGGATCCCCATAAGTCTCGATAAAGCCATTCACGAAATCCACTTCCGAAGCTGTATCCTCTACCCAAAGGATCGAATAAGCATCGAACGTCTTCAAATCGCCCGTTTGATAATATTCGATCAATTTCCCAATGATCGCTTTCTGCGTATCATTCTCGGCGAAAGGCAAGGCTTGTCGCAATTGATCTACGATTTTTTCTATCGCGGCGGAATAAAGCCCTCCTACTTTCCAAACCTTTTCAACGACCGTACCGTTCTCTTTTACCAAACGGCTATTCAACCCGTAAGAAATCGGGGAAATGGTATCCTTTCCCATTTTCATTTGCGCATAGAAGTCCTCTACCTCTTTTTGACTGATGCCTCCCCCGTAATAATTATTAGAAGAAGCTTTGATCAGATCACCGTCACCGCTTTGTACGCTACGCTTTGGCATAACGCCCGGATCAAAGATTACCGGAGCGATCTCGATCATGAACTGATCCACGTTTTGATTCTCACGAAGAGGTAACTTCTTAGCGTCGATTTGGTGAATACAATCCATCAAGAACTCAGGAGAAAACCCCGGGGCAAACTTGTCCAACGCATAATGATGATGGATACCACTGGAGAACCACACCCGTTTCAAATAGGTTTCCAAAGCCTTGAATTGAGGGTCCTCCCGATCTCCCTTATAATTCGTATAAATAGCCTCCAATGTCCTGCGGATCGCCAGATTATAGCGTCCATTCTGATCGAAGAATATATCACGTCCCATCAAGGCCGCTTCGGAAAGATGATATAATAGTTGCTTTTGTCGCAAGGACAGGGATTCGAAACCCGGAACTTTATAACGAAGAATCTCCAGATCAGCGAACTGATCCACTACATAATTGAACTCCTTATCGGAATTTTGAGATGCCGTATCCGACTGTTGGCCTGTACAAGCCGTCATAACCATAGCTGTCATAAGCGATAACATTATTTCTTTCATACTTACTACGATTTGCTTTTCCTATAATATATTACATCTAAAGTACATAGTTTGAAGGCCCGCATTCCAATAAGGGCCAACCGCAAAGATAGAGAATATACAGTCAATATCAAAGGTTTGAGATTTTTTCTCTACTTTTGTAAGTTCAAAAGCAAAGACAAAAAAGAGAATGGAAATAGCGGCATTAGTTTCAGGAGGAGTAGACAGCTCTGTCGTAGTGCATCAACTCAAAGAGGCAGGATACGATCCGACCATCTTCTATATCCGTATCGGTATGGAAGACAAGGATGGCTATATCGATTGCCCGGCGGAAGAGGATATCGAGATCACCTCATATATCGCCCGCAAGTATGGATGCCGGTTCGAGATCGTCTCCTTACACGACGAGTATTGGGATCGGGTGGTAAGCTATACGATCGAATCTGTCAAACGCGGTCTTACCCCTAACCCGGATATGATGTGTAATAAATATATCAAGTTCGGTTGTTTCGAGGAAAAATGGGGCAAGGATTTCGATAAGATCGCTACCGGTCATTATGCCACGACCACGGAGATAGACGGCAAAATATGGCTTTCTACCGCCAAGGACCCGGTAAAAGATCAGACTGATTTCTTAGGGCAAATCACCCGCCTACAGATACAGAAACTCATGTTTCCGATCGGGCATTTAATGAAAAGCGAGGTACGTGCCATCGCCGAGGCCCAGAAATTGCCGAGCGCCAAGCGTAAGGATAGCCAAGGCATTTGCTTCTTAGGCAAGATTAACTACAACGACTTTATAGAGCGTTATTTAGGGAAACGCCCGGGAAAAATCGTGGAACTAGAGACAGGTAAGGTCTTGGGTAAACACAATGGATATTGGTTCCATACGATCGGCCAGCGTAAGGGATTGGGATTAAGTGGCGGCCCTTGGTTCGTTATCCAAAAAGACATTAAGCGAAATATCATTTATGTCTCCAACGGCTACGACCCGGAAACGCAATATGGTAAGGTGATCAATATGCAAGGCTTCGATTTCATCACGGAAGATCCATGGGGAGAATTTGAGGGTGAGAAAGAAATCACTTTCAAGATCCGTCATACCCCGGAATTTACGCATGGCTACATCCGTCGTATCGGAGATCTATATCGTGTAGAATCCGACGAAAAGATTCAAGGTATCGCTCCTGGCCAATACAGTGTAATCTACGACAAAGACCATCACTTATGTCTGGGCAGCGGCATGATTATTGATGAGACCAAGTAACACATATTCAGATTTATTCTAAATAAAAAACGGTCGCCTCCAAAAGGAAGCGACCGTTTTTATTTTTCTATCTTATTCTATTAAATAGCATATAAAGAGCTGATAGACTCACCACTACATACACGACGGATCGCCTCTGCAAACATGTCAGCGACAGATAACACCTTTACTTTCTCGCATTTCTTAGCGTAAGGAATAGAATCCGTAAAGATCATTTCCGTTAAAGCGGACTGATCTACACGAGTAGAAGCCGGATCAGACATCACAGCGTGGCTGGCGATAGCACGAACAGACTTCGCACCATTCTCCAACATCAAGTTCGCGGCTTTCGTAATTGTTCCGGCCGTATCCACCATGTCATCAACCAAAAGGACATCCAAGCCCGTCACATCACCGATAATACGCATCTCGGCCACCTCATTGGCACGCAAACGAGATTTGTGGCAAATGACCATCGGCAAGCCTAAATACTTAGAATAGCTGCTGGCACGTTTCGTACCACCAACATCCGGAGTCGCGATACACAAGTTATCCAAAGGCAAAGACGTCTTGATATAATCCAAGAATACGGAAGAAGCATATAAGTGATCCACCGGCACATTAAAGAATCCTTGGATCTGATCCGCATGAAGGTCCATCGTAATCAAACGATTGATACCTGCCGTGCTCAACATATCAGCGATCAACTTAGCGCCAATAGAAACACGAGGCTTATCCTTTCTATCCTGACGAGCCCAACCGAAGTAAGGGACTACAGCGATGATTGAATGTGCGGAAGCACGTTTAGCCGCATCAATCATCAGAAGCAACTCCATCAGATTGTCTGAATTAGGGAATGTAGATTGTACTAAGAATACATCTCTACCGCGGATAGACTCTTCATAAGAAACAGAGAACTCACCATCGGCAAAGTGCTGGATATTCATCTGTCCCAGAGGACAACCTAAACTGTTGCAAATTTTCTCTGCAAGATACCGGGAGTTCGTTCCCGAAAACACCAAGAAAGGAGTTTGTGCACTCATTATTCCGAATATTTATCTTAAAGTGAATAGATTTGAATTGTGCCGCAAAAGTACAAAACTTATTTACAATAACCTCTTTATATTTGGAAAACTTTCTATATTTGCAACCGCAATGATGAAGTATTTACTCTATTTCTTCGTATTGGTAAGTGTATTTCTGACTTCGGGTTCTTCATCAACTCCCGAGAACCAACAGAAATACAAGGATATTTACACCATGTACTCTCCGAATGAAGACAAGACGGAATACAATATCCCCCAAACAGATATCGAACGATACGAAAAAAAGCTATACAACGGAAAACAAAGCTATAAGATGGAAGATGGCTATATCAAGGCTTCTTCACTATTCCGCAGCACCTCCACATCAAAAAACTCAAGGACAAACCTATCCTCATCCGCGGAAAGGATCGTACGGTTTATAAAAACTCAATATCCTAAAGAAAGACAAACATTCATTTCATTTTGTATAAATCCCCTTAAGTTCTCCTATGGGTACTATATCTATACTCTAAGACGTATTCTCATTTAAACTCTCTTTCCCCCTTATTTCCATCAAAAAAGTAGAAGATAGCACTTTAATGTCTGCTTTCTCACTATTCTTATTTTCTAGATTTCTCAAAGGGAACAGAATAAACATCTATTTTGTTTTCTTATTGGGTCATATAGGATAGTTATTATCAATTAATAATCAATATAAAATGGAATTTTTATTAGACTTCATCTTACATATCGATCAGCATATGATCGAGATCGTACAAGAATATCATACTTGGGCCTACGCGATATTATTCCTAATCATTTTTTGTGAAACGGGATTGGTAGCCACCCCATTCTTGCCCGGGGATTCCCTCTTGTTCGTCGCCGGAGCGATAACAGCGTTACCCGGTATGCCTTTAGAGATAAATCTCTTAGCCTTGATATTATTCGCGGCGGCAGTATTGGGAGACTCCTGTAATTATATGATAGGTCATTTTTTCGGTCGTAAACTATTTAACAATCCCAACTCCAAGATATTCAAGAAAAGCCATTTGGACAAAACGCATGAGTTCTACAAAAAATATGGAGGCAAAACCATAATCATCGCCCGATTCGTACCGATTGTCCGTACTTTCGCTCCCTTTGTAGCCGGAATGGGTAAAATGCATCATTACTATTTCATGATCTACAACCTGATAGGCGGCGCTTTCTGGGTGCTGCTTTTCTGCTATACGGGATACTTTTTCGGAGATCTTCCTTTCGTACAGCAGAACCTCAAGATATTGATCATAGCAATTATATTCATATCCATACTTCCTGCCGTAATAGAGGTAGTACGGGCAAAACTAAAAGCACGGAAACAGAGATAACAAACTTTCATTCAACAACCAAGTATTTAAAAACGATTTAATATATACATGTATGAAAAATTCTTTTTTTAGTCGATTCACCCCCAAAGAACCCAAGTTCTTTCCACTCTTAAAGCAATTGTCTGAAATATTATCCGCCTCTTCCAGCATTCTGGTAGAAAGCTTACGACATGATTCTCCTACGGAAAGAGCTAATTATTATAAGCTAATCAAGGATAAGGAACGGGAGGGGGACAAACTGACCCATCTGATCTTTGATGAACTAGGAACGACATTTATAACCCCCTTCGATCGGGAAGACATTCACGACTTAGCCTCATCCATAGATGATGTTATTGATGGAATAAACAGTTCCGCCAAACGTATTACCATCTATAACCCACGCCCCATCTCTGATAGCGGAAAAGAATTGAGTTTACTCATTCAACAAGAGGCGCACTATATCAGCAAAGCGATGGATGAACTCGAGACTTTTCGCAAGAAACCGACTACGTTACGTGATTACTGTACCAAGCTACATGACATAGAAAACCAAGCGGACGACGTATATGAGCTTTTTATCACGAAGCTTTTCGAGGAAGAAAAAGATAGTATAGAGCTTATCAAAATCAAAGAAATCATGCATGAGTTGGAAAAGACAACGGATGCCGCCGAACATGTCGGTAAAATATTAAGGAACTTGATCGTAAAGTACGCATAAAACAGGGCTATATTATGGAATTATTAGTGATTATCATCATTCTGTCTCTGATATTCGATTATATCAATGGCTTTCATGATGCGGCAAATTCGATAGCGACCATTGTATCGACCAAGGTCCTTACCCCTTTTCAGGCTGTAATATGGGCAGCATTCTTTAATTTCGTCGCATTTTTCATCGCTAAGTATATAATCGGGGGATTCGGTATCGCCAATACCGTATCAAAAACCGTAGTAGAGCAGTATATCACATTACCGATTATCCTGTCCGGGGTAATCGCCGCTATCGCATGGAACCTGTTCACTTGGTGGAAAGGCATTCCTTCCTCTTCTTCCCACACCCTTATCGGAGGATTCGCCGGAGCGGCTATCATGGCACACGGCTTTGAAGCGATCCAATTGAACATTATCCTAAAAATAGCGGCTTTCATTTTCCTTGCTCCTTTCATAGGCATGATTGTCGCTTTCGGGTTTACCTTATTAGTGCTTCATATGTGCAAAAGAGTGCACCCTCATACGGCAGAGGTATGGTTCAAGAAACTCCAACTCGTATCTTCCGCCTTATTCAGTATCGGGCATGGATTGAATGATTCCCAAAAAGTGATGGGTATTATCGCCGCGGCCCTAATCGCAGCCCACTCCGAGGGATTGGGAATGGGGATAAATAGTATTTCCGATTTACCCGACTGGGTAGCGTTCTCTTGTTTCACCGCTATCTCACTTGGAACCATGTCCGGTGGCTGGAAAATAGTAAAGACAATGGGTACTAAAATCACGAAGGTACCCCCCTTGGAAGGGGTTATCGCTGAGACAGCCGGTGCCTTCACTTTGTACCTTACGGAGTTTCTGAAGATCCCAGTCAGTACCACGCATACGATTACAGGGGCTATTATCGGAGTTGGTGCGACCAAACGTCTCTCAGCCGTTCGTTGGGGAGTAACTCAAAGCTTGATGACCGCATGGGTTCTTACGATCCCGGTAAGTGGGCTTTTAGCAGCTGGCATTTATTATATGGCTTCCCTTCTTTTCATTTAAATCAAAGAAAAAAGTCATCTAGCTTCATCGGGCAAGTATGTTAAGTTACTTTGCCATTTCACTTAAGTTACTTGCCCGATGAAGCTAGATGTCCCGTATCAACCACCTAACTCCACCAACGAATTATCTATACAGCACACCTAAACTTTTCAAGAAAGCTCTTATTTATGGAGAAAAGAGAACTTTAGCATCTTACCGGAATAAGCAGGGAGTTTCACTTGATAAGGATAAGCGTCTGTTAGCGTACTGATAGTCGTTTCCCCGGTTAACAAGTCGGTCAATTCAGCCGGTTTGTTATCCTCAAAATCAAGAGCCTTGAATGCCTCGACCGGGATATTTACCCATACACATTGGTCGGCACGGTCGAAATTCACGACAACCAGAAGTACCTCGTTCTTCCATTTGCGCAAGAACGCATACTGACGGTTCGGATTGAAATAAGGATTACCGGAGTTCGCGTACATCAAATCATAAAACGCTCCCTCGACAATAACCGGCTCGGATCGTACCACATTCAATAACTTAGCGTACATCTCACGCAACGAGCGTTCTGCCGGCGTTAATTTAGCCCCGTCAAAGAGTCCATTATTATTCCAGTTTCGCAAACTCTCGACGCTCCAATAATCGAAGATGGTCGTACGGCCATCACGTCCACTGAAACCTTCAGCGTCCATTCCTCTTTCGCCAAGTTCCTGACCACTATAGATCATAACCGGATTCGTATTCATGGCAGCGGAGACAATCATGCCCGGAATACCCGGACGAGCATCCCCCGCAAAGAAATCAGAAGCGACACGCTGTTCATCGTGATTCTCCAAGAAATTCAACATATTTTTCTGGATTCCCTCCAACGATTGCCAACAATGCGATATATTACTAGCCGGAGCCTGTCCGCACATCACCGCACGAACCGTATCATAAAGACCAACCTTGTCATACAAATAATCAAAGTGTCCCGTATAAATATAATTCCTATACTCATCCGGATTATACACCTCCGCTATAAAGATCACATCACGCACCTTCTTCACCTGAGGAATCACCCAGTTCCAAAACTCTACCGGGACCATCTCAGCCATATCACAACGAAAACCATCCACCCCCTTATCAGCCCAGAACAACAAGATCTCCAACATTTTCTCCCACGTATTGGGAATGGTATTGAAATGGCAAGCACCACCGTGCATATAATCCACGCCGTAGTTCAGCTTCACCGTCTCATACCAATCGTTCTGGCTTGGATAGGCATCGAAATGATTGTTACCGGTCACCTTCGCCGGAAACTCACTATAGGCAAAATCCTCCTCACGCTGCGGATCAAAACGAAGCGTCAAGGTCTGTCCCGGAAGATAATAAAAGTTATTATTCACATCAAAAGCCTTGGACACATTATCCGTTTGACCTAAGTCCTCCACGAAAGGTTCCCGTGCGTCCGAGAAATATTGACGTGCCACATGGTTGGGTACAAAATCGATAATAACCTTCATCCCAGCCTCATGCGTACGTTTCACCAAATCCTCGAACTCACTCATACGGTTCTGGATATTATCCGCCAAATCCGGATCTATATCATAGTAATCTTTTATAGCATATGGAGATCCGGCCTTACCTTTTACTACGGCAGAATGGTCTTTCCGGATGCCAAACATGGTGTAATCGGTTTTTGTAGCGTGCTCTATCACCCCTGTATACCATACATGAGTAACACCTAGTTCTTTGATTTTGGATAAAGCCAAAGGAGTAAAAGCCGAAAACTTACCCACTCCATTCTCGGCTAAACTACCATTCATTACAGGAGATGGTCGCAGATTCCCAAACCAACGCGGGAATACCTGATAAATTACCATCTTGTTTTTTTGTTCCATTGCGTTCATCTATATATAAAGTTTTTGTGGGAAAGCGCTTTGTCCAGACAGACGATTTGTCACGGCATCAGGCCTTTCTTTCTTGCCGCGATCGCTTTCACCAAGGTTTCATATTTATTCTCATCCAACACTTTCTCAAAGCAACGGGCAGCGGCGGAATAGCCAATATTACAAATCACGTCTACATTCTCAAGATCGAATGTCTTATATAAGCCAAACTCCTCCGCCTCTATTAAGACATCACACATCTCTCGATCCTCCAGCGTATTTGCCCGGAACATATAATGATAAGAGCGCTCGGCGATATGGAATATGGTCTGCTTATATTTTTGCGGGATCAACGGGCTTACGTTCACCCCGATAATACGCTCACATTCCTCACGGATGATGGAGACCGGAAAGTTGTGAAATAATCCTCCATCCACATAATGAACGCCATTGATGACTACAGGACTGAAAATAATCGGGATACTACAAGAAGCTGTCACCGCCTCAACAATAGGACCACTCCTAAATTCATGGCTTTCGCCATTATCCAAATCAGTCGCGACAATCACCATCGGAATCTGCAAGTCCTCGATGTTCTTGGTCCGCAAGTGTCGCCTCAAGAAATAACGAAAGCGCTTACTATCGAACAAACCCGCCTTAGGAATCTGCAACTGGGCGAATTCCGAGAACTCACGTCCGGTAAAAAGCTCTTGGATCTCCGCCGCCGAATAGCCATCGGCAAACAAGGTGCCCATTAAGGATCCGACACTGGTACCGGCTATGATATCCGGCTTCAGCCCGCATTCCTCCATCATCCGGAATACTCCGATATGCGCAAAACCTTTCGCTCCGCCTCCGCTAAGCGCCAAGCCCAACCTATAGGGTTTATGGTTTGTCTCTTCTGCCATTTATTTCTTGTCTCTTAATCTGGTAACAAATATGCTGTTTTTTTTAATTAGAAACATTATTATTAGGGAAAAAGTTTCCATCCTCTTTTATTTTTGCTACATTTACACGGAAAGCAAAGGTGTTGTCACATTGTTTTCTTAAGTATAACATTAAATCTACCATGTTATGATTACGAGTATTTTCTGGATTATTCCGTTAGCGTCTGTCCTAGCGCTAGCATTTGCCTGGTACTTCTTCAGGCAGATGATGAAAGAGAGTGAAGGAACTGAGTTGATGAAAAAGATCGCCTCCTTTGTGCGTGAAGGGGCGATGTCGTATCTGAAACAGCAATACAAAGTAGTCGCCTCGGTTTTCGTTGTCCTAGTAATCTTATTCTCTATTATGGCCTATGGCTTCCATGTGCAAAACGAATGGGTCCCGATCGCCTTCCTGACAGGAGGTTTCTTTTCCGGATTAGCGGGTTTCTTAGGCATGAAGACAGCGACTTATGCCTCGGCCCGTACGGCGAACGCGGCCCGCACTTCCTTGAACAAAGGCTTACAAGTCGCTTTTCGAAGCGGGGCGGTCATGGGCTTAGTAGTCGTAGGACTTGGATTGCTGGATATCTCATTCTGGTATATCCTGTTAAATGCTTTCATCCCAGACGAGGCTTTGGACCCGACCCATAAACTCACCATTATCACGACAACCATGCTTACATTCGGAATGGGTGCCTCCACGCAAGCCTTGTTCGCACGTGTGGGAGGAGGAATCTATACGAAAGCCGCCGATGTCGGAGCGGATTTAGTAGGTAAAGTTGAGGCTGGGATCCCGGAGGATGATCCTCGTAACCCGGCGACAATCGCCGATAACGTAGGCGACAATGTAGGTGACGTCGCCGGTATGGGAGCCGACCTATATGAATCTTATTGCGGTTCTATCCTAGCGACCGCCGCATTGGGAGCCGCCGCGTTCGTTTCTTCCGGAAGCGTAGAATTACAATATAAGGCGGTTGTCGCCCCAATGCTTATCGCCGCTGTCGGTATCATTTTATCTATTATTGGTATTTTCGCCGTCCGTACGAATGAGAACGCAACGATCAAGCAACTATTGAAAGCCTTAGCCATAGGAACGAACTTGAGTTCCGTATTGATCGCTATCTCCACGTTCGGGATTCTTTATGTATTAGGCATGGAGAATTGGTTCTGGATCGGTTGTTCCGTGATCGTAGGTCTGCTAGTCGGAATCGTGATCGGGCAAGCGACGGAGTATTATACCTCCCAATCCTATAAGCCGACCCGGCTGGTTTCCGAATCGGGGCTGACAGGCCCGGCAACGGTTATTATCTCCGGTCTCGGACTAGGGATGCTCTCTACGGCCATCCCGGTACTTGCCGTCGTGGTCGGTATTATTTGTTCCTTCTTGTTCGCCTCCGGATTCGACTTCACGAACGTGGGCATGGGATTATACGGAATCGGTATAGCGGCCGTAGGTATGCTATCGACCTTAGGTATTACGTTGGCTACAGACGCTTACGGTCCCATAGCGGATAATGCCGGAGGCAACGCCGAGATGTGTAACCTAGGGAAAGAAGTCCGCAAGCGTACAGACGCATTGGATTCATTAGGAAATACGACTGCCGCTACAGGTAAAGGTTTCGCTATCGGTTCCGCCGCGTTAACCGGCTTGGCTCTGTTGGCCTCTTATGTAGAAGAGATCAAGATCGGTTTGCTCCGTTTAGGAGAGACCGTCCTGAACTTTACCGATGGCAGGAGTATCGAAATATCTAAAGCCTCATTCTCGGACTTTATGGTATATTATGATGTTACCTTAATGAATCCTAAGGTTTTAGCCGGAATGTTCCTAGGTTCCATGATGGCATTCATGTTCTGTGGCCTTACGATGAATGCTGTAGGGCGTGCGGCCGGGCACATGGTGGAAGAAGTTCGCCGTCAGTTCAAGAAAATCAAGGGTATTCTGACTGGAGAGGCACAACCGGATTATGCCCGTTGCGTTGAGATCTCGACGAAAGGAGCGCAACACGAAATGGTACTTCCCTCCGTTTTAGCTATTATCGCCCCCATCTTAACCGGACTCATATTTGGTGTGACGGGTGTTGTCGGATTATTGATCGGTGGATTAAGCACGGGCTTCGTATTAGCCGTATTCATGGCGAACGCCGGAGGAGCATGGGATAACGCGAAGAAATTCATCGAGGAAGGAAACCACGGCGGCAAGGGTAGCGAGGCGCATAAGGCAACCGTTGTCGGCGATACGGTTGGCGATCCGTTCAAAGACACTTCCGGCCCGAGTTTGAATATCCTTATCAAGCTGATGAGCATGGTAGCGATCGTGATGGCGGGATTGACGGTGGCTTGGAGTTTGTTTTAATAGTTGACCGTTAGTAGTTGGCAATTGACAGTTAGAGAAGTAAATTGACAAATTAATAGAGAAAACTAAATAATTGTCAATTGCCAACTGTCAATTGTCAACTGTTTTGTATTTTTGCGTCGTAAAAACATAAAACAATTCAACAATGTCAATCTCACGCTTTAATGCTGTGGAGAAGGCATCCAACCGAAAGGCCGTGGAAGCCGTTACTCCCGAACACAAAGTATCTGAGTACTATGGCGAGAATGTCTTCAACCGGAAGGCGATGCAAAAATATCTCTCCAAGGAAACGTACAAAGCCTTGACCCACGCCATTGACAATGGCACACCTATCGACCGGGAAATCGCCAATCATGTGGCAGCCGGCATGCGTATGTGGGCACTGGAAAAAGGAGTCACTCATTACACCCACTGGTTTCAACCGCTTACCGATGGCACCGCCGAGAAGCACGACGCTTTTGTAGAACACGATGGCAACGGCGGCATGATCGAGGAGTTCAGCGGCAAGTTGCTCGTCCAGCAAGAACCGGACGCTTCCAGTTTCCCGAACGGTGGACTTCGCAATACCTTCGAGGCCCGCGGCTACTCCGCTTGGGACCCTTCCTCTCCCGCTTTTATCGTAGATGACACACTTTGTATCCCAACCGTATTTATCGCTTATACCGGTGAAGCGCTGGATTATAAGACCCCGCTGATCCGCTCTATCGAAGTATTGGGAGAGGCCGCCAAGGACGTATATCGGTATTTCGATGAGGATGTCAATAAGATAATTACTTACCTTGGTTGGGAACAGGAATATTTCCTTGTTGACGAGGACTTGTATTCCGCTCGTCCGGATCTCTCACTGACCGAGCGTACCTTGCTAGGACATGAGAGCGCAAAGAACCAACAATTAGACGACCATTATTTTGGCGCTATCCCCTCTCGTGTACAAGAATTCATGAAAGACTTGGAAACCGAATGCTATAAACTAGGTATCCCGGTAAAGACCCGCCATAACGAAGTAGCCCCCAACCAGTTCGAGCTAGCTCCTATTTACGAGGAATGTAACCTAGCCAACGACCATAACCAATTATTGATGTCGGTCATGAAACGTGTCTCCCGCCGTCATAATTTCCGTGTATTATTGCACGAGAAGCCATTTAACGGGGTAAACGGTTCCGGTAAACACTGTAACTGGTCTATGGGAACAGACAAGGGTGTAAACTTATTCTCTCCGGGTAAAGACCGTGAGGACAACCTACGCTTCATCACTTTCGTGGTAAACACCATCATGGCCGTTTATAAATACAACGCTTTATTAAAAGCGAGTATCGCTTCCGCCACGAACGCACACCGCCTAGGCGCGAACGAGGCACCTCCCGCTATCATCTCCACTTTCCTCGGAACGCAAATCAGTGATATCTTGGATAAGTTCGAGAATAGCTCTATCGAGGACGCTATCGAGGTAGACGATAAAAAGGGCTTGCATCTTGGCTTCGGGCAGATCCCCGAACTGCTGTTGGACAATACGGATCGTAACCGTACCTCTCCTTTCGCCTTCACCGGAAACCGTTTTGAGTTCCGTGCCCCGGGCTCTTCCGTGAACTGCGGATCGGCCATGTTAGCGTTGAACTCCGCCGTAGCCTATCAATTGCAACAATTCAAGAAGGACGTAGAGGCTTTGCAAGCGGAAGGAAAAAGCAAGGAAGTAGCGATCTTCAAGGTGCTGAAAGCCTATATCAAGGAATCTAAGCCGATCCGCTTCGATGGAAACGGTTATTCGGACGAATGGAAAGAGGAAGCTGCCAAGCGAGGTCTGGATTGCCAAAACAGTGTTCCCTTGCAATATGACGCTTATCTTAAACCGGAGTCGATCGAGATGTTCACGTCTACCGGCGTACTTACCCAGAAAGAATTGGAAGCGCGTAATGAGGTAAAATGGGAAGTCTATATCAAAAAGGTACAGATCGAGGCTCGGGTATTAGGGGATTTATCCTTGAACCATATCATCCCGGTAGCCGTTCGCTACCAGAGCGTATTGCTGGATAATATAGCGAAGTTGAAAGAGACATTCGGCGATGACCCGGAATTCCGCGATATGTCGGAAGAACCCCGTCGCTTGGTTCGTAAGATAGCCGGACATATCTGTGCCGTGACCAAGAAAGTGGATGAGATGGTAGAGGCCCGCAAGAAAGCGAACCGCTTGACCGATATGCGGGAAAAGGCGATCGCTTACCACGACTCGGTAGCCCCTTATTTGGATGAGATCCGTGACCATATCGATGATCTGGAACTGATGGTGGACAACCAGATGTGGCCGTTGCCGAAGTATAGGGAACTCCTGTTTATCCGATAAAAAACACCAGTACTGGCGTTGCCTTGCGCCAGTATCGGCATAGCCTCACACTGATATAGGCGCAGCCTTATACCGATACTGGCATAAGGCTACGCCTATACTCCCGTTTACCACTTCACATAAGAAGCATTCATCAAGAAGTCATAATCATGTTTCATCGCTTGCAGCGGTGTCATATTATAACGCTCTTGCTCAATGAAGTAATCCTCTAATCCGGCTTTCTCCGCCACAGCGAATAAGGATTTGAAGTCTACGATTCCGGCGCCCATCTCCGTGCTGCCCTTTCCATCCGCGTTCGCGTCTTTCAAGTGCCAGTTGGCGAAACGACCGGGATAACGGTTCACGTAATCATGACATTTAAAACCGCCATACACTAATTGAGCCGTATCGATCTGGAAAGTAACCAGCCCTTTGTCCGTATTCTCGATCATCACGTCGAACGGGATCTTCCCTTCCAGCTCATGGAATTCATCCACATGGTTATGGAAAGCGAAACGCAACCCATTCGCCTTCGCAATCTCACCACATTTATTAAATTGATCCGCTAAACGCTTCACGTCCGAAAGGCTCTTGATATCTTTGGAGGGATAACCCGCCTGAACAATCCATTTACAGCCTACCTCTGCCGTATCGGCGGCATTCTTTTTCCAGAAGTCCCATCCCTTGGTATCACCCTCCGCCAGCAAACCGCTTCCGGTATGGGAACCTACCATACGGGCACCCAGATCCGCCAGATATTTCTTCATCTCGGCCGGGGATTTCCCGTAGAATTTGCCATCCCGGTAACCGGCGGCTTCCATCCGTTTATAACCGATATCCACCAAAGCCTTCATCGTACCGTCAAAATCCGTCTTCAAGTCGTCCCGGACACTATACAACTGTACACCTATCGCTTTCTCTTTCTTAGCCAAGATAGAGGCAAAGCCATTCGGTACTACACTCAGTGCAGCCACAGCGGCACCCGCTTTCAAAAAATTCCGTCTCGTTATCATCATACTATTCTTTAAGATTAACGTCGCTAAAGGTAGCAAAATTATTTCTACTTTCGCGCACATTTAAACAAACGATCATGCAAGGAACAAAAAATCTGACCGAAGGGGTCATCTCCCGGCAACTATTCAATCTGGCGATGCCGATCATGGGTACCTCATTTATCCAAATGGCCTATAGCATCACCGACATGGCTTGGGTAGGCCGATTGGGAAGCGAGGCCGTAGCCGCTATCGGCGCCGTTGGTATCCTTACTTGGATGACGAACTCGATCTCCTACTTGAATAAAGTAGGCTCGGAGGTGAGTGTCGGGCAAAGTATCGGGGCGCAAAACGTGGAAGATGCCCGAGGATTCGCTTCCCATAACCTAACGATCGCCTTGATCCTCTCGCTTTGTTGGGGATTCTTGCTATTCGTCCTCGCTCATCCGATTATCGGCTTCTACAAACTGGAGGAACCGATCGCGTTGAACGCCGTGGAATATTTGAGAATCGTCGCTTCCGCATTCCCATTTATCTTCCTCTCGGCGGCGTTTACCGGGATTCATAATGCGGCGGGATTGAGTAAGATTCCATTTTATATCAGCGGAACAGGTCTTTTACTGAATATGGTGCTAGATCCTTTATTTATACTCGGCTTCCATTTGGGCACGGCGGGCGCGGCTTGGGCTACGTGGATCTCCCAAGCGGTGGTTTGCGGACTATTCGTCTATCAGCTAAAATGCCGCAATAAATTGTTCGGGGGATTCCCTTTCTTTGTCCGTTTAAAGGAACGCTACACCAAGCGGATCTTCCAATTGGGCCTGCCGGTAGCGTTATTAAATACATTCTTCGCGATCATCAATCTTTTTATGGCTCGTACAGCTTCCACCTACGGAGGGCATATCGGTTTGATGACGCTTACGGCAGGCGGACAAATGGAGGCGATCGCATGGAACACCTCACAAGGCTTCAGTACGGCCCTCTCCGCTTTCACCGCCCAGAACTACGCCGCACGCAAGAAAGAACGTATCTTGACCGCTTATCATACGACGCTTAAAATGACTTCTATCATCGGTGTACTCTGCACGTTGTTATTCGTCTTTTACGGTAGCGAGGTCTTCTCGCTGATCGTGCCGGAGCAAGCCGCTTATGAGGCCGGTGGTATATTTCTCCGGATCGACGGATATTCGATGATCTTCATGATGCTGGAGATTACCACGCAAGGCATGTTCTACGGTACCGGCCGAACGGTTCCGCCGGCGATCATCAGCATCTCGTGTAACACCTTACGCATACCTTTGGCCATCGGGCTAGCGGCAGCGGGACTGGGTATTACGGGTGTTTGGTGGGCGATCAGCCTTTCCAGCATGCTAAAAGGTGTCGTCGCTTTCATTTGGTTCAGTATCTTACAGAAGAAGATCTTGTAAGCGGAACAATTCTTACCGATTTTCCGTACATTCGCGATTAAAATGACATTCAATTAAAAAAACAACCTATATGGATAACAAATTCAAACCGGAAACCCTGTGCGTACAGGCCGGTTGGCAACCCAAGAAAGGAGAACCCCGTGTCCTCCCGATCTATCAAAGCACGACATTCAAGTATGAGACGAGCGAGCAGATGGCTAAATTGTTCGATTTGGAGGAAAGCGGCTATTTCTATACCCGCCTTCAAAACCCGACAAACGAGGCTGTAGCCGCCAAGATCGCGGCGTTGGAAGGTGGCGTGGCCGCCATGCTGACCTCATCCGGACAGGCCGCTAGCTTTTTCGCTTTCTTCAATATTTGCGAGGCTGGCGATCATATCGTAAGCGCTACCAGCATTTATGGAGGTACTTATAATCTACTGGCCGTTACCTTGAAGAAGCTGGGAATCGAATGCACGTTCGTAGATCAAGATGCGAGCGAGGAAGAGATCTCCAAGGCTTTCCGCCCGAATACGAAGGCGATGTTCGGCGAGATGATCTCCAACCCGGGCGTTATGGTATTGGATGTGGAGAAGTTTGCCCGCATCGCCCATAATCATGGCGTACCCTTGATCGTCGATAATACGTTCGCCACGCCGATCAATTGCCGTCCGTTCGAATGGGGAGCGGATATCGTTACGCACTCCACGACTAAATATATGGATGGCCATGCCACGAGCGTGGGTGGTTGTATCGTGGACAGCGGTAATTTCGATTGGGAAGCGCATGCCGAGAAGTTCCCGGGACTTTGCCAACCGGACCCTTCTTACCACGGATTGACCTATACCAAGACATTCGGGAAATTAGCGTTCATCACGAAAGCGACTAGCCAACTGATGCGTGACCTCGGAGCGATCCAATCCCCGCAAAACGCATTCCTATTGAATCTGGGATTGGAGACCTTGCATCTTCGTGTACCGCAGCATTGCAAAAACGCCTTGGCGGTAGCGCAGTGGCTACAGAAATGTGATAAGGTAGCTTGGGTTCATTATCCGGAATTGGAAGGCAATCCGTACCATGAACTCGCCAAGAAGTATCTACCGAATGGCTCTTGCGGTGTATTATCCTTCGGATTGAAAGGTGGACGTGAGGTGGCGATCAAGTTTATGGATAGCTTGAAACTCGCCGCTATCGTAACTCACGTAGCGGATGCCCGTACTTGCGTGCTTCACCCGGCCAGTCATACGCACCGCCAGTTGAGCGATGAGCAATTGATAGAGGCTGGCGTGGCTCCGGACTTGATCCGCTTCTCTGTAGGTATCGAGAACGCCGATGATATCATCGCCGATATTGAGCAAGCGCTCAATAAATAAGACATCTGTGCCATGCTGATGAAACGCTTGTGCCATCAGCGTGGCACGCTTGTGCCATCAGTGTGGCACGCCTGTGCCATCAGCATGGCACACCTGCATCTACAGCACGGTACTGCTATAAGTTCCTAGATAGGCAGGAATCTCCCCAGACGCGCCACCCAATTTGTCGTAATCCTCCCTAGGCTCGTTACCGGATGTTCCTCACGCAACAAATCCTCACGGAACTCACGAAGAATAAGCCAATCCGCCTGTTTCACCCAATGCCGGAAGACCGGATTCTCCACATGACTTTCCGAAATGGATAATAACACGTCCAGATCAAAACAATCAGCGACAACGCCTGCGCCAGACAAAGAGGCATCGTAAGCATTGCAAGCTTGCTCAATATGTGTAGGAACCATCAATACAGGTTTATTCAGATACATCGCCTCACATACGGATTCGAACCCGGCGGTCGTAGCATAAGCCTTCGCCCCCGACATATAACGTAGAAACAACGTATCATCCAGCTGATGGAAAGAAAGGCAATCGTCTATTTTCACCTCGGCTCGCTGATCTTTCTTATCCCAAAAGAAATGCATCGGAACCGAAGGATGACGGGAATGCCAAGAACGGATCTCCTCACTAAACCCGCTATTCAACAAATAACCATGCAAATAACTGCCGTTCGAGGGAACCGCATCCAAGACTTCTTGCCTTAATAAAGGAGGAACCACGACTATTCCTCCCAACGGCGCCTCGCGCATCTTCCGGAAAGACAAGGCTAATTTTTTGACGGAGCCTATCGCCGTTAATCTCGTAAAAAATCGTAGCGATGCCAACGACAATGTGCTCTGCTTCGGGAAAACGAAGTCCGGATGCAAGAATAGATATTGATGGGCGATACATACCATCGTTGCTTTCGGACGGAGAATCAAGTAAGTCAGCCCCGTCAATAGCTCGTAGAAGTTCACGACAACATCCGCATCCGTCTGCCGAATCATCCGGTCGATATAACGGATACTTCCCATGTATTTATGCAGACGCAATACATTATATAATACGCTACGCATCAAACTCACTTGTTTATTCTTAGCCGTCGGTAAAAAATTCGGACTCTCAAACGGATATACCGGCGATTGTATCTTATTCAAGAAGAAATCCGGCAAACGGCGGGCCGGGCTTTTTCCTACCAACACACCAACGATCTCATGTCCTTCGGCCATCAATTTCTGGCGTAAGGATAACGCTTGGGTCAAGTGCCCACGTCCCTCACCTTGTATGATAAACAGAATTTTCATACGGCATCCGCATATAGTTGTACATTATTATATGTAACAATATCCCACTCTCCTTGTTCATCCTCCACGAGAGCGGTCATGCTTTCCACCCAATCGCCGGAATTTAGATAATGCACATTACCATACCATACGCTCGCCGCTTGATGAATATGGCCGCAAATAATCCCATCCAAATGCTTGGCCTCCGCTAAGCGTACCAGCTCTTTCTCAAACTCCGAGATATAAGAGACCGCACTTTTCACCCGGTGTTTCACCTCTTGGGATAAAGAGAAATAAGGTTTTCCTTGCCGCTCTCTACGATGATTGTAAACCTTATTCAACCACAATAAAAAAGTATATCCCACATCCCCGAGCATGGCAAGCCAACGCATATGGGTCGTAACCGTATCGAAAATATCGCCATGTGTCACGAAATAGCGTTTTCCTTGTCTCGTCTTCAGTAAATAATCCTTTACGATCGATATATTGGAGAACTTAAAAGGAGCCAAGCTATCGAGAAAATCATCATGGTTCCCCACTACATAGATAATCTCCGTACCCCTTTTCTCCATCATCTTCATCAATACCTTAAAGAAATCGGTATGCTTTTGTTTCCAGCGTTTACCGGATTTCTTCAATTGCCAGCCATCGATGATATCACCATTCAAAATCAATCGATCGCAATCTACGTGCTTGAGAAAACGGGTGACCTCCTCCGTCCGGGAATGTTCCGATCCCAAATGGATGTCAGAGAGGACAATAGTCGGATAGTACTTTCTTAATATCATCTTTTCCTTGTTTAAGATGATACAAAAGAACACTTTCGGTATTACAAGTTCACGACAACCTAATGAAAAAGACATAACAAAAAGGCCAGCTCTTCACAAAGCCGGCCTTTTCTCGTTTAACTTTAAATATTAAAAAATTATGATGACATTTTACTTTACCTATTCTTCTGATTGAGTAGCCTCGTAAGCCTTTAACAACTTCTCTTGTACATCGGCAGGAACTAACTCGTAACTAGCGAACTTCATCGTAAAGGAAGCACGTCCGCCCGTAATGGAGCTTAGTGAAGTAGAATAGTTAGACATCTCTTTCAAAGGAACTTTCGCCAATAGTTTCTCAAATCCCTTCTCGCTATTCATACCCATAATCAAGGCACGGCGTCCTTGCAAGTCACTCATCACATCTCCCAGATAATCGGCAGGAACGGAAACCTCGACATCGTAAACAGGCTCCAAGATCTTAGGGCCAGCCTCCTTGAAGGAAGTACTGAAAGCATTACGTCCGGCAAGCATGAAAGAGATCTCATTACTGTCTACCGGGTGCATCTTACCATCGTATACGCAAATACGCACGTCGCGAGCATACGAACCCGTCAACGGCCCTTGCTCCATACGAGCCATGATACCTTTTAGGATAGCCGGCAAGAAACGAGCGTCGATAGCACCACCAACGATACAGTTTACGAACACGACTTTACCACCCCAATCCAAATCAATTATCTGAGTATCACGAACATTCATCTTATACTCCTGTCCGCCGAAACGGTAGGTATCCGGAGCAGGCATACCTTCATAATAAGGCTCGATAATCAAGTGAACTTCACCGAACTGGCCTGCGCCACCAGATTGTTTCTTATGGCGGTAATCCGCACGGGCCGCTTTCGTAATCGTCTCACGATACGGGATCTTCGGCTCCAGATATTCGATCGGCAATTTATCATTATTCTCGATTCTCCATTTCAATGTACGAAGATGGAACTCACCTTGACCGGAAACGATTGTCTGCTTCAATTCCTTGGACTGCTCGATTACCCATGTCGGGTCTTCCTCACGCATACGTATCAAGATTTCCATCATCTTCTCGGCGTCAGCCTCATTCACCGGCTTGATAGCACGACGATATTTCGGATCCGGATATTTAATGAAGTCGAAACGATAATCACAACCCTTTCCGTTCAATGTATTACCACGGCGAACATCCTTTAACTTAACGGTCGCTCCAATATCACCCGCCACCATTTCCGTAACCGGGGTACGAGTTTGTCCGGCTACCGCAAATAACTGTGCGATACGCTCCTTGGAACCACGATCGGCATTCATCAAATCGTCACCTTCTTTTACTTTTCCTGATATCACTTTAAAATAGGAAACCTGACCAATATGAGGTTCCACGGTAGTCTTGAAGAAGAACAAGCTAGTAGGACCATTCGAGTCCGGAGTCACCTCTACGCCTTCCGTAGTAATCAGACGAGGCATCTTGTCGGTACAAGGAACCACGTTACCCAAGAACTCCAACGTACGACGAACACACATATCACGACCGGCACATACGCAGAATACCGGGAACATACCGCGAGTAACCAAGCCCGCACGGATACCGGCACGCATATCATCCTCGCTCAAGGCACCTTCCTCAAAGAATTTCTCCATCAAAGTATCATCGTTCTCAGCGGCGGCTTCCACCAAGGCTTGATGCAACTCCATCGCCTTATCCATTTCCTCGGCGGGGATTTCCAATACATCAGGAACTCCACCTTCCGGTTTCCAACGATACATCTTCATTTTTAATACATCCACCACGGCATTGAAAGAAGAGCCGCAGCTAATCGGATATTGGATCGGAACGATCTTACTGCCCCAACGGTCTTTCAACTGGGCGATAGTTCCCTCATAGTCGGCTTTATCATTATCAAGCTGATTGACAACGAAAATCACCGGTTTATGAAATTGTTCAGTATACCGGAACTGGTTAATGGTTCCAACCTCAACACCGTACTGGGCATTCAATACCATCAGTGCCGTATCCGTGACATTCAGAGCGGAAACAGCTCCTCCCACGAAATCATCCGAACCCGGACAATCGATGAAATTCAGCTTCCGATCCTGCCACTCAACACTGAAAACGGTTGAGAAAACTGAGTATCCATACTCTTTCTCAACCGGGAAATAATCGGACACCGTATTTCCTGCCTCAACGGAGCCGCGACGTTTTATAACTCCACCCTCGTAAAGCATAGCTTCAGCGAGAGTGGTTTTCCCAGAGCCCGAACTTCCCAAGATAGAGATGTTCTTAATTTCATTTGTTTGGTATACTTTCATGATATCAGGATTTATTTGAGTTTAACAATACGTTTATTTGGCGTGAATCACTTTCACGAGGGCGCAAATTAGAGATTGTAAAGGAAAAAAGCAATTATCGCCCGGTGTTTGAGAACTATGTTGTGCAGCAGCAAGGTTTTTTGAAATTTAAATTATATCTTTGTGTAAAGATATAATTGTGTCCATACAGATGGCAGGTTTATACATCCACGTTCCTTTTTGCGCCAAGCGGTGTTTATACTGTGACTTTTTTTCCAATACGGAGATGAAGTATAAAGAGCCGTATATAAACGCACTTATAAAAGAGATGGAATTGCGGAAGGGATATATAGGAAACGAAGCATTAGAAACCATTTACTTCGGGGGAGGCACCCCCTCTCAATTAGACGAGAAGGATTTTGGCAAGATATTCGAGGCCATCTATCGTCATTTTGATGTAGCCGAGCAAATGGAGATTACCTTAGAGGCGAATCCGGATGACATGAAACGAGAATATGTATCGCTTCTCCGTAATTATCCTTTTAACCGGGTCAGTATGGGTGTACAGAGTTTTCATCCGGAAGATTTGCGTTTTCTGAATCGTCGTCATGACCGGGAACAAGCGATTAAAGCAGTAGAACTATGCAAGGAATATGGGATTACAAATATCAGTATCGATTTGATCTACGGACTCCCCAACCAAACGCAGCAAGCATGGGAAGAGAATTTGCGACAAGCGATCCGGTTGGATGTTCCCCATCTTTCCGCCTACCACCTCATTTACGAGGAAGGTACCGCACTTTACAAATTGCTGGAAGCGGGAAAAGTGACCCCCATAAACGAGGAGTTAAGCGTCTCGTTCTTTTCCACATTAATAGATCGGTTGGCAGAAGCAGGCTATTTGCATTACGAGATATCTAATTTCGCCCGTCCCGGGTTCTTCTCCAAGCACAATAGCTCCTACTGGACCGGAAAGAAATATCTAGGCCTCGGTCCTTCCGCCCATTCTTATAACGGGATAGACCGGGAATGGAATCCATCTTCTCTACCTATATATATAGAAGGTATAGAAAATGGGCATCCGACAATAGAATCCGAGGATTTAGACCTATGCACCCGGTACAACGACTTCATCATCACCGGCCTTCGAACCATGTGGGGAGTCTCTTTCGCTGATATCCAGACAAAATTTGGCAGGAAGCTCCTTTCTTATTGTCAAAAGCAAGCTCAACCCCATATCAACCAAGGTCTCTTATTACAAACCGGTGACAAATTGATTTTATCCAAGTCAGGAATCTTCGTTTCCGACGGAATCATGAGTGATCTACTTTGGGTATAAAAATTAACAAAACCACCACTTTCTCCAACAAACCTGTTAGTTAAAAGTACATTTCCTGCACATTTTCACGATTTTTGAGAAATAAAACGACGCATATTAAAAAACTATTACATATATTTGCAGCATCAAAAACAGCAAACAGTGCCATATTTGTATATAATATCAGGTTGCAACGGAGCAGGAAAAACAACAGCTTCCTTCACGATTTTACCAGAAATGCTAAAATGTAGGGAGTTTGTTAACTCAGACGAGATAGCCAAGGGACTTTCCCCTTTTAATGCAGACAGTATAGCCGTCGCCGTTGAAGCTAGTCGTATTATGTATAAGCGGATAAAGGAACTCATCGGTGCTGGTGAGACTTTCGCAATGGAAACTACGCTGGCCACCCGTTCAGTCGCAAACCTGATACGGGAAGCACAAAGGGAAGGTTATTATGTTACATTGCTTTACTTCTGGCTAAATACGCCGGATCTAGCCGTGGAACGTGTGAAAATGAGGGTAGCCGCCGGAGGTCACAATATTCCGGAAGCAACGATACGGCGTCGGTATGAGGCCGGTATCCACAATTTATTTGAGCTATACCTTCCTATTAGTGACTATTGGATGATAACTGATAATTCGATGTCTCCCATGGAAGTGATCGCCAAGGGATTCAAGAATGATAAAAGGGAAGTGTATAATCTAGATATTTTTACAAAACTTGAACATCATGAATGAGCAAGAAGTTAGAGAATTCGAAGAGAATATAGTAAAAGGTGCAAATATAGCTTTTCAGCGTTTGGTGAATCAGAAGAAGAAGGAAGACGGAGAGTTGGTATTCTCTCGTAACGGTCATATCTTCAGAGTCAAAGCTGTTGATCTTGACAAGATTTATTAAGTTATAGATATACATATACAAAAAGAGGAGACGTATCTTTCAGGGATATGTCTCCTCTTTTTGGCTTTATAGAAAAAGGAACTTAGGTTCATGGGCGAAGTATGTTAACATACTTCGCCCACGAAGTTAACCTACTTCTCTATCTTGAGAATTCCATCTCGTTCAATAAATAACCGGCTCCGGCATATTTATCGATTACGAATAGGACATAACGGATATCTACGATAATACTGCGTTGATAATCGGGCAGATATTGGATATCCCCTCCTACTCCTTCCCAGTTACGGTCGAAATTGATACCGATTAACTCTCCTTGTCCATTCAATACCGGACTACCGGAGTTCCCTCCCGTTGTATGGGTCGTAGCACAGAAGGCAACCGGCATTTTACCGTTAGGCATCTTATAAGGGCCAAAGTCTCCTGCTTGATATAATTCCTTCAAACGAGCAGAAACCACAAATTCCCAATTCGTAGAATCCTCCTTCTCCATGACGCCGTCTAAAGTGGTTTGATGACCATAATAATCGCAATCACGAGGACTGTAACCTTTCACCTGCCCATAAGTCAGACGAAGCGTAGAGTTCGCGTCCGGAAAACTAGCCAAGTCTCCATACATCGCTAAAAGTCCTTTCACATACGCACGATGGGCGATCGCATATCCGGCATCAAAATCAGCCAAAGCCTTATCTAACGCCTTTTTCTCATCCTTTACGGATTGCGCGAACAGAATCATCGGATCTTCTCTCAAAGTTTTGACAGACGGGTGCTCCTTGAAAGCATTAAAGTTCTTCTCGCTACCATAGATCGATTTATCAAACAGATAATCAACGAATTTATCCACATCCCCCTTAAACTTGCTATCGATTACGGATAAATAAGCCGGCTGCGACTTCGGAGCGACCAAACGCCTATATTCCTTTAACATGACTTTCGCTATCTTCTTATCAACCATCGGCGCATAATCCTTATCAGCGAAACGATGGAAAGCCCTCTCCAATTGAGTGACCTGTTTTTGCTGCTCGGAACGATCTTTCCCCTCCAAAGCCTCACAAACAGTCTCGATATCGGTCGGAACTTTGGAGAACTCGATGCCACGGCTCAATGCCTCATCCAACATCCAACTACGGAAACGCAAATCCTTACGATCATTAACGATCTGCTCCAATGTCAGAAGCGCTTCCGGATAAGCAGGCTCACACATCTTCTTCGACCAAGCGATCAAACGATCCTGCTCATCGTTTTTCACCTGCTCAAAATTACGTTTGTTGATCGCCCAGTTACTACCGATCGCATTCTTATAAGCGTTCGTAGAACCCGCATACTTACTAGCGTATTGAATCCGGACTTGCGGATCTTTCAGCATTTCTTCCAGCATCGCCTCTTGACGGAGATTACGGATATTGATACGTACCGCATTATCTATATCCCGACGTTCGGCTACCTCCCATGAGGTATAGTATTTATTGGTACGGCCGGGGAAACCCATGATCATGGCATAATCGTTCTCCTCCACACCTTTTAAAGAAAGCTTTAGCCAACGTTTCGGACGAAGCGGGACATTGGTTTCCGAATAAGGTGCCGGATTTCCGTTCGCGTCGGTATACACACGGAAAAGAGAGAAGTCTCCGGTATGGCGAGGCCACATCCAGTTATCCGTATCCGCCCCGAACTTACCGATAGAGGAAGGGGGAGCACCGACTAAACGGACATCCGAATAGATCTTCTTGGTAAACATATAGTACTTATTACCTCCATAAAAAGCCTTGATCTCGACTTCCGTACCGGGGTTATCCTGTAAGAACTTCTCACCTACTTTCGCTTTAGCGAGGCCATTCAAGTACTTAGCGGACAAGAATTCCATGCTGTTCGGATCCGTGATCTTTTTCAGTTCCGTCCTCACATAATCCGTCACGTCGTCGATCTTATCGATAAAAGTAACCGTCAATCCCGGATTCGGAAGCTCCTTATCACGAGACATCGCCCAAAAGCCGTCCGTCAGATAATCATGTTCCAAGGTACTATGCCGTTGGATGCTACTATAACCACAATGATGATTCGTCAGCACCAACCCGTCCGGAGAGATCATCTCGCCCGTACAACCACCGCCAAAACGAACCACGGCGTCTTTCAAGGAAGGAGCCTCGGCGCTATACACTTCCTGATCGCTTAATCGCAGACCAAGGGCCTGCATCTCCGCAAACTTTTGTTGCTTCAATAAAGGGAGCAGCCACATGCCCTCATCGGCCAAGACCGGAAACGCCAATATAGCGGCCGCTACAGATAAAAAGAGTTTCTTCATGTATTTGAACTATTAAAAGGATGTTTTGTCAACATTGAATTATAATAACGGCGATCTCCACTTACCTCCTTACCCAGCCAAGCCGGTTTCTCAAAAGGCTCGTCCTCAGACGATAACTCGATCTCCGCAAGGATCAACCCTTCATTCGCTCCGTGGAAAACATCGACTTCCCACGTATGGCTGCCTCTGGGAACCAGATAACGAACCTTGTCGATCGCACCCGGCTCGCAAAGCTCCAACAACCGCTCGGCATCCACCAGAGGAATCTTTTGCTCAAACTCATAACGGCTCAAGCCTTTCTCATCCGAAGCGCCTTTGATCGTTAGAAATCCCTCCTCTCCCCGGATACGAATACGAACCGTACGTCCGGGCTGTGAGCAAATATATCCCTGCACGATACGGGTGGAGCTAACAGCCTCCGGTAAGAAATCACCGGAGACCAAGAATTTCCGTTCTATCTCAATGGCCATGTTGCGAGGTATCAGCCTTAATCGTTACCATCGTCGCACCAAAACCATATTCGCGGAAAGAAGCATCTTGAAAATAATGTTGTTTATAACGGGTCTTCAAATCCTTCTCGATCGCCTTACGCAGTACTCCATCGCCTTTTCCATGGATAAAGACAATCTTCTGTCCGTTATTAAGAGCGTACTGATCCATCACCTCACGGAATTTCCCCAACTGGTACGTCAGCATATCCGCATTGCTCAATCCATTCGTATTATCCAACAATTCGGTTATATGCAAATCGATCTCAAGGATAGCGCTATTCGTCGGCTTCTTTTTCACGATTTGCCGGGGAACCCTACGTTCCTCACGAACCTTTTGCTGCATAGCTTCCTTCAACTCCGCCGCAGAGACCAATAGTTCTCTCTCGGGCAAGTCATCGCGGATAATCGGATAAATCAAGGCATCCTCCTCAAAGAAATCATTCTCCATAAAGCAGTGAAGCTTGTAGAACTTAACCGTATCCAAGCGCAACTCTACCGATACGGCGTTTTTCAACGAATAGGGTTTATCCTTCTTGAAAGCGATCAGTTGCACGCAGATCCTTTCCAGATCATTCAACTCCGGCTTACCGAACTCCTCTAGGAATATTTTCGTATTCGGCTCGATAATCCCGTTATAACGGCTCGTCCAGCTATTATTCGTCCGGTTCATATAATTGAAGAACAAATAGTAATTACTATCATTCACGAAATACGTCTCATAGCCGCATTGCTGGAACGCCTTCGGATCGACCGGGAGATAAGCCAGATACACATTCAGACGCTCTCCCTCCGGTGTCTCCTCGACCTTTTCCTCTTTGGGTTCAGGCTTCTTTGGGGAAGGAGTCTCTACCGGAGCCTGTACTTTCGGACGGTTCGAGCTATGCACTTGCATATCATTACCCCCAACCACGACACATTCCTTGATCAAGGCAGGAACCTCAAACCCATCCTCATCCTCAACCAACACTTGGTCCTTTCCACGGAATCCACGTACGACTCCACCTCCCACACTATTCAGGAAGCGAACTTTATCACCTATTTGAATACTCATATTCTATACCTTATTATATTATGCGCACAAAATTAGGGAATAATCCGCGAATCCGAAACCTATTTACTACTTTTGCACCCGGAATCCGTACAAACGGATGTTTTTTAACAGGACAGAAGAAGTAATGAAGACGCAAGAAATACGTATCGAAGATTATAACTATTCGTTACCGGACGAACGAATCGCAAAGTTCCCATTGCCTAAAAGGGATGAGTCCAAACTTTTACTCTACCGTAACGGGGAAATAAGCGAAAGTATCTTTAAGCATATCACGGATTATCTTCCCCAAAACACCTTGATGGTATTCAATAATACCCGGGTCATACAAGCCCGCCTACTTTTCCAGAAAGAGACCGGCGCACGCATCGAGATTTTCTGTTTGGAGCCCATCGAGCCTCATGATTACGCCTTGATTTTTCAAGAGACCCGACGCTGTAGCTGGACTTGCTTGGTTGGCAACCTTAAGAAATGGAAAGAAGGCACTTTATCCAAAACGATCTTCATTAAGGATCAACCGGTCGTGCTGACAGCAGATAAGAAAAAGTCTCATGGTGACACACATTTGATCGAATTCACATGGGATAACGAGACTTATACATTCGCCGATATCTTGGATGCCGCCGGGGTCTTGCCGATTCCTCCTTATTTACACAGAGAAACAGAGAAGAGCGACCTACAGACCTATCAAACAGTTTATTCTAAGATAAAAGGCTCCGTCGCCGCACCGACCGCCGGACTTCATTTCACTCCGGAAGTACTTGCCGATATAGATGCTCGGGGCATCGGGCGGGAAGAAGTCACCTTGCATGTCGGAGCGGGCACCTTTAAACCGGTAAAAAGCGACACGATCGAAGGGCACGAGATGCACACGGAATTTATCTCCGTCCGCCGCAGTTCCATCGAACGTATCAAAAGCAACCTTGGAAATATCATCGCCGTAGGAACGACTTCCGTACGAACCTTGGAAAGTCTCTATTACATGGGCGTGATCCTAGATAATAACCCCGAAGCGACTTCCGAGGATCTCGTCGTAAAACAATGGATGCCTTACGACACCAATAACAACCGGCTGACAGCGGAGCGATCCCTTCAAAACATCCTCGATTATCTGGATAAGCATGATGCGGATACGCTGGTAACGGCTACGCAAATCATCATCGCCCCGGGCTATGAGTTCAAGATCGTAAAAGGAATCGTCACCAACTTCCACCAGCCCAAAAGCACCTTGCTCTTGCTGATCTCCGCTTTCGTAAAAGGAAACTGGAAATCCATCTATGAGTATGCCTTAGAGCACGATTTCAGATTCCTGAGTTATGGGGATAGTTCCTTGTTATTGTAACAGACATACAATAAGATCCCATACAATTCGTTATATTTGCACGAATATATTCCAGATTGAATGAAAGCGCATTTTACTATATATATTTTATTTTTGCTTATCGTATCTTCCTTGTATTCCTGCAAATCGGCGAAGTTGAGCGATGCCGAGGAGAAGCAGCGTATCGGGGAATACTATGAGGCAGCCGCCATTTATCGTAAGGTTTACACGAAAACATCCCCGAAGAAAAGGGATTTGCGCGGCTATATCGCTTACCGTATGGCCGAATGTAACCGGTTGATCAATAATACGGCGAAAGCGACTAGCGCCTATATGAACGCCATCCGCTATGATTACCCCGATAGTACTGTCTACCTACGCATGGGACAGATGCTGCAGAAGACCGGACGTTATCCGGAGGCGATCAAGAACTACGATATCTACATGGAGAACGATCCTAGCAATTTATTAGCCATCAACGGCATACAAGGATGCGAGTTAGCTCCCGGATGGAAAAAGAACCCTACCCGCTACGAGGTAAGACGCATGGATAAATTCAATTCCCGCCGGGGAGAATTCAGTCCGATGCTGGCCGGAGATAAATACGACCAACTATACTTCGCTTCTTCCCGCTCGAAAGACAAAGACGCGAAAGTCAGCGCCATCACCGGGCAAAATAACAATAACCTCTTCCTTGTCAAGCAAGACGAGAAAGGGGCTTGGCTAGCTCCCGTAGAGCTCGAAGACGAGGTGAATACGGAATACGACGAAGGAACCCCCTCTTTCTCCCCCGATGGAAACACGATGTATTATACCTATTGCGCCCAAGATCCGGAAGGCCCTCGTACTGCCGAGATTTACATATCTACCCGAAGCAGCGCCAAATGGGGAAAAGGAACCCGTGCGACGATCGTAAAAGACTCGGTTACCGCCCTCGGTCATCCTTCCATCTCGCCGGACGGCAAATACTTGTATTTCGTATCCGACGCCGTGGGCGGTTTCGGTGGCAAGGATATTTTCCGTGCCCGGGTAGCGGGAAACGATTTCGGCCCGATGGAGAACCTAGGAGAAGAGATCAACACCCCGGGAGACGAGATGTTCCCGTATGTCCGGGATTCCGTCACCCTTTATTTCGCGTCCAACGGACATCCGGGAATGGGCGGCCTCGATCTGTTCAAGGCCACGCAAGACAGTACAGGGAAGTGGAAGGTCGAGAACCTAGGCGCTCCCATCAACTCTATGGCAGACGATTTCGGTATCACCTTCGCCGGAAAAGAGGAACGGGGCTTCTTCTGCTCCAACCGCAACGACGCACGGGGCTATGACCATATATATTCCTTTGAACGGCCTACGATCACCATCTTCATCGAAGGAATCGTAAACGATGTCGATGAATATCCGATCGAGGACGCTACCGTACGCATCGTCGGAAAAGACGGACTGAACGTGAAAGTCCCGGTCAAGAAAGACGGTACCTATCGTGTCGAGTTGGAACGGGACATCCGTTATGTCATGATGGCCAGCGCCCGTGGTTACCTCAACCAGAATTACGAGTTGCATACCGGCCCCGAGGAGAAAAACGAGACGTATATCGTGGATTTCTTCCTCTCTCCGATCAGCAAGCCGGTTGTTATCGATAACATTTTCTACGATTTCGATAAAGCGACCCTTCGTCCGGAATCCAAGAAAGCTTTGGACGAGATGATCAAGATGCTGAACGATAACCCGAACGTAACGATCGAACTGGGTGCCCACACGGACCGGAAAGGTACGGACCAGTATAACGAGCGTTTGGCTCAACGCCGTGCGCAATCGGTCGTGGATTACCTAATAGCGGGAGGTATCGAGGCGGCTCGTCTGGAAGCGAAAGGATATGGAGAAAGCGTTCCCAAGACGATCAATAAGAAGATGGCTAAACAATTCGATTTCTTGAAAGAAGGCGATGTGCTTACCGAGGAATTCATCCTTGCCCTGCCGCCGGAACAACAAGAGATCGCCGACCAGATCAACCGCAGAACGGAATTCAAGGTCTTACGTACAAACTATAACTTATTTTGAGGGAGCAAAGAGCGTGATCTCCTTAAAAGAGACCGGCCAATCGATCGCACTCATCAGCACATCGAAGGACAGGCGTTGCTGATAAGAGACCGAGGACTCCCTTGAATACAAGTCATGAGCTACCAAACCGATCATCATCTTAACCTTATAATGCAATTCCTTGGATAGTACCAAGCAGGCAAGTACACTCAAATCTCTCGCTTCTTCCCAATCCCGATCCGCAAAACACATCTCCCTTTGAAGTGCCGGATAATGACGAGTCCGCATGATCAGATCCGGATCACGGACCTCACACGCACCTTCCACTACATCCAATAATATACGACAGACAGCCAAACGTTGCTTTTTAATTACCTCCATATACGTTTCCCTCAAACCGGACCGTTCACCTTGTTCGGTATTTCTATATGCTACAAAAAAGAAGCGTGGGAACTGTTAATCTACTATTCGAAACTGAGGCATCGCCAAACACCCATCGGACAAATAATAAACAACAGCCCACGCCTTATTACGTATACTATTAGGCAGTATATATAACAAGCGTGAGCGTTTAGTTGCCTATTATCTCTGTCCGACTTGAAACTTGGCGATTTTCAGTTCCAAAGATAATATCTTAAACGCTTATCGTAATCACACTTTGATTCATAAACCCTTGAATTTCCACAAGAGTTTACTTTATCGATACAAATATAACGCTTTTTCTCATACATCATATGGATTTATTTTTCTCTTTTAAAATCTATTGGGAAAAGATGGCGTATACTCTCTAGCGATAAATCCTTCCACTATAAACAAGATGCTTCCGTGAGTAAAAAAGAGAGGCGCATATACATCCTATTTAATGTATATGCGCCTCCACCATTATTTGGATATTTCCAAATCCGGAACTTTCTTCCTTATTTACTCTACCGAGAACTTATAAATACACTCACTCGTATATTTCTCGCCCGGACGAAGCACTACGCTCGGGAATGTCGGCTGGTTCGGGCTATCCGGGTAATGTTGAGTCTCCAGACATAGAGCGCCACGATGCGGGTAAACCACACCTAACTTGCCTTTATCACCCGCTTTCGTCATTGAGTTACCGGCATAGAATTGAAGACCCGGCTCGTTGGTGTAAACTTCCATAACGATACCGCTTGTCGGAGATACAACTTTAGCGGCTACCTTATTGATATCGCCGGCGGCGTTCAAGATCCAATTATGATCGTAACCACCACCGTAAACCAATTGCGTAAACGGATTGTCGATATCTGCGCCTACCACTACCGGTTTGCGGAGATCCATCGGCGTGCCTTCCACGGGTTCGATACCGGTCGGGATCAACGTCTCGTCCACCGGGTTATATGTATCTGCGTCGATCATGATCGTATGATCCATGATTTGCGAGCCGGGGACGCCGGAAAGATTAAAATAACTATGGTTTGTCAAATTCACGACAGTAGGTTTATCCGTCGTCGCCTCGTATTTAATATCAACGGCGTTATCATCCGTCAGCTTATAGATCACCTTGATATCCAGATTACCGGGGAAACCTGCCTCACCGTCTTTCGATAGATAAGTCAACTCCAAGGTTTGGTCATCGATCTGTTTCGCGTCCCAAACTACCGCGTGATATCCTTTCGGACCTCCATGCAAGCAATGCCCGTTATTATTCTGCGGAAGTTGATACTCCGTTCCGTCCAACGTAAACTTACCATTTGCGATACGGTTGCCATAACGTCCGATCAAACCACCATAGTTATTATCCGGAAAAGCTACATACTGAGCGATATTATCATACCCAAGCACAACATCCGTCATCTTACCGTTCTTATCAGGCACCATCACGGAAACCAAGCGTCCGCCCCAATTCGTTACGCAAGCCTCAGCCCCTTTCTTATTCTTCAACACATACAAAGCAGTCGGCTTACCATCTACCTCAGATACAAAATCCGACTTCATCAAACCAGAAAGAGTGGCCTCTTCCGTAGCCGCCCCCTTCTCATTCTTACCTCCGCATGACAATAACATACACACTGCCATGACCGCAAAACAAAGTTTTTTCATCTCTTACCTTTAAAATTAATAAATGTTATTCTTCGGGCAAAGATACGCATTCTATCCACATGAGGTCCAATATCCTTACGCATTTTCTCGGGAATCCTTACCGATTTCTACTCGAAGTACTACACCCTTCCTCTTGACATCTTAATCATCCACCAATTGGTAGATGATCATGCAACAGCCGTTGGAAGATCATGCAACAGCTGTTAGATGATCATCCAACAGCTGATAAATAAGCTAGACCTTCATACAAATCCCCTAATACCTCCCGAAGAAACAGCCAAGGATACATGAAGAAACCGTTTGAATCCTCAACCGATTTCATATTTTGACCCGTTATTCTAGTATAATACGATTCACTTTTGTACATTTGCACACTATTGTAATAAGTGAGTAATGAAACAATATTTAGAGCTGCTCAATAGAGTGCTTACCGAGGGAGTTAGAAAAGAAGACCGGACGGGTACGGGAACGATCAGCGTATTCGGTCATCAGATGCGGTTCAATCTGGAAGAGGGATTCCCGCTACTCACTACCAAGAAGCTGCATCTGAAGTCTATCATCTACGAATTGTTATGGTTCCTGAATGGAGATACCAACGTAAAATATCTGCAAGATCATGGCGTACGCATCTGGAACGAGTGGGCCGACGCGGATGGTAGCCTTGGGCATATATACGGTTATCAATGGCGGTCATGGCCGGATTATAAAGGAGGATCTATCGACCAGATCACCGAGGCCGTGGAGACGATCAAGCATAACCCGGATTCACGACGAATCATTGTAAGCGCATGGAACGTGGCGGACTTAGACAACATGAACCTGCCTCCTTGCCACGCTTTCTTCCAGTTTTACGTGGCGAACGGACGGTTGAGCCTACAATTGTATCAACGTAGCGCGGATATTTTCCTTGGCGTTCCGTTCAACATTGCCTCCTATGCCTTGTTATTACAAATGATGGCACAAGCTACCGGCCTTAAAGCGGGAGATTTTGTTCATACGTTGGGAGACGCCCATATCTACAGCAACCATTTGGAGCAAGTTAAGTTACAATTGACACGTGAGCCACGTGCGTTGCCCCGTATGGAGATCAACCCGGACGTAAAGAGCATCTTCGATTTTAAGTTCGAGGATTTCAATTTGACCGGATACGACCCACATCCCCACATCAAGGGAGAAGTGGCCGTCTGAGAATTGGCAGTTGACGATGGACAGTTGACAGTTAATTCATAAATCATAAATTACAAATCATAAATCAATAAGTCTATGAGTACAATTTCTATCATCGCAGCAATCGCAGATAAAAGCGCGATCGGAAAGAATCAGCAATTATTATGTCACATGCCTTCAGACATGAAGCGTTTCAAGGAATTAACCACGGGACATGCGGTAATCATGGGACGTAAGACATTCGAGTCTCTCCCTGTAGCGCCACTGCCCAATCGGAAGAATGTCGTATTGACGACTATGCCCGAGGCTGGTTTCGTGAATTGTTTCGCTTGCGAGTCTATGGGGGCCGCTCTGGATTTATGTGAGAAAGAGGACGAGATATTCATCATTGGCGGTGCGTTGGTCTACAGACAGGCCTTGAGAATAGCCGACAAAATGTATATTACCCGCATCCATCATGAGTTTCCCGACGCTACCTCGTTCTTTCCCGTCGTAAACTGGGACCTTTGGGAAGAGACTGAACGTGAGGAGTATCCCGCAGACGAGAAGAACCCTTACCCCTACACCTACATCACCTACGTGCGCAAAAAATAAACATTAACGTACGTTTTACAACTTTTTGCTCTTTCTTTGTATCTATATAGGAAAGGTTTATTGTTAAACTTATAAAACCCAAAAGATATGAAGATAAGAGCAATTATTTTATCTGCCCTGATACTTTGCGGCATCTCGGCGGTTATTATGTATAGCCGGGCCGCCCAGCCTCAACAAAAAAGTTCTGTTATCACGCAAGCTATAAACGATAAGAATACCCCTATGGTGATCAAGAATCTTATCCTTAAAATGAAAGAACAGATGGAGGTAAACGATGATCAGTTCCCGGAACTGATCAAGGAGGTGGAGAATTACACCAACAGTTGCGCCGACTCGGCTTCCGTGGCGGTATTACATTCCATGCTGGCGGAGATGTATCAGAACTACTTCCAACGGAACCAGTGGACCATCAACCAAAGAACCCAATTAAGCGGTTATATCCCGGAGGATATCCGGGTATGGACTTCCAACTTATTCACGGATAAGATCAAGGAAGAGATCGATTTATCATTGCGACCTACGGCTTTATTGCAAAATACGCCTGTCAGCAAGTTCAAGGATATTCTGGAGATCGGAAAGGACTCGCAAACCCTGCGTCCGACCCTCTATGAGTTCCTTGCCTTCCGGGCACTGGACATCCAACCGACCGTACAGATCTATAAAGACTTGATCGCCTTTCAAAATAAGGAGCCGAATATGAAATCGGTCCTCCTTACGGAATTGGATTACCTACGATTCCTTTACGGGGATAAAAGGGATAAAGAGTCTTTTGAGGCTTACATGAACGCATTGGATGAGCTTTACAGGAACTTAGCTTCTCAAAACTATGCAGCCGAGATCTTAATCGCTAAATTGGATTTGGTTAGTGGCAGTATGTTTCGTTACGTCTCTACCCAATGGGATTCTATCAAAGCGGAAGAGGTGAAACTATGCGAGGAGGGTATCAAGCGGTATTCCGGTTACCCTCGCACGGCTATCTTAAAGAATCGCTTGGCACAATTGGAACAACCTACTTTATCCGCATCTACAAACAATACGGTTTATCCGGGACAGCAACTGGGGATCAAGCTGGAATATAAGAATGTACAGAAAGTCATCGTACAAATCTATCGAAGCTCGAAAACACCTTTACAAGCGGCAGCCCATACATCCGCAAAAAAATCAAGTAGCAGCACCTTGGGACAACTCGTAAATGAGAAGACATTCTCTTTGCTACTGCCCAACACCTATTCGCAGCAAGATACGACCTTACATATATCTATGGATCAACCGGGATTGTATGAATGTGTCGTAACCGTACCCGGACAACAGCTAAAGACGATCAATACGGTTAGCGTAACCCGATTGGCCGCGATCTATCGTAATCTTTCCGGTAATAAACAAGAGGTCATGGTTACCGACTATCTTAGCGGGAAGCCTGTTGATGGGGCTATCGTTACCTATTACGGAGGTCAGCGTCGTAGCTTGCAAGAACTGGGTACCGTCAAGACAGACCGGGAAGGCTTGGCCACGCTTCCAGCGAACAGTCAAGTATTGGCGTTCCAAGCCAGCAGACCGGGAGATACCAACGCTATGTTGACAAATATCTATCCGATGGGTTCCGGCCACAAACCGGAAAAGAACCCGATAGAAGTCTCTATCTTTACGGACCGTGGGCTTTACCGTCCGGGACAAACCATTTTCTTCAAAGGCCTCGCCTATGTAAAAGACTCGAACGACCCGCATGCCGTGGCCGGACAGCCTTTTACGGTGACCTTATACGACGCTAACGGGAAAGAGATAACCCAGAAGAAAGTCACGACCAATGAGTTCGGTTCCTTTAACGGAGAGTTCTCCCTCCCCAAACAGACCCTAAGCGGCGTCTTCCGGTTAAGTACCGGACAGATGAGCGTATATATTCATGTAGAGGAATACAAACGTCCGACTTTCCAAGCGTACTTCCTCCCAATCAAGGGCGATATCGCTTTCGGCGATTCCGTTACCATACAAGGCAAGGCGGCTACATTCTCCGGCGTGTCACTGCCCAGCGGAGATGTCACTTGGCGTATTACACGCAGGCCCTTCCTGTTGTGGAGGTATTTCCGTCCGAGCGCTCCGACACAAGTTGCGGAAGGGAGTACCACCCTTTCCAGCGATGGGACATTCAACGTATCTTTCCGTCCCCAAAAAGAGGAGGATACGAATCCATACGCTTCCGCATACCAGACCTACGAGGTATCGGCTACCGTAACCGATAGCAAGGGAGAGACCCAAGAGGCGAATTACACTTTCTCGGTAGGAGAATCCAGTATCGTCTTATTCACGAACCTACCGCCACAAATCGAGAAAGACTCAGTAAAAGCCGTAGTCGAAGCCCGGACAATCAATGGGGAGATGGTTTCCACCTCCGGTACTTTCAAGATCGTAGAACTGATCGCAAACCGATCCGATAAGAACAGCGGAGAGAGCTATAAAGAAGGCAAGCAAGTAGCTTCCGGTAGCTTTACCAGTGGCAAGGAGATCAGTCCGGCTATTTTCAACCCATTGCCCTCCGGACGTTATCGCATTTTAGTAGAAGCCAAAGATAGCCAAGGACGACCCAGTAAAAACCAGTCCGATTTCATCCTATACGGAAAGAACGACAAGCGTCCTCCCGTATTTACCCATACTTGGCTGCTGAAAGAGAAGACAACTTGTTTACCCGGGGAGGAAGCGGAGATCGTATTCGGCACCTCCGACAAGGACGCCTACGTACTCTATGAATGGTTTGCCGGAAATAACCGCATCCATCACGAGTTGATAAAGCTAAGCGACGCGAACCATCGGTTTAAGATCCCGTTCAAGCCGGAATATGGAGAGGGAATCATCGTATCCTTTACGTTCGTAAAAGAGGGTGAGCTATATATCACACAAGTACCCGTAGAACTTCAGCTACCCAACCGGCAATTAACCATCAAGCCGATAACCTTCCGGGATCGTTTACTTCCGGGAAGTAAAGAGAGCTGGAAATTCCGTATCACCGACGCGGACTCCACGATCGTATCCGCCGAGGTACTGACCAGCATGTATGATGCCTCGCTAGATAAAATCATACCATTCAATTGGTATTTCTCCCCGCGGCGAACGATCTTGCTACAAGCTCCCCGTTTCTCAACCGGAGCCGGATTCCAGCGTAGTTATCAATATGACCAGACAGAGGCCAAGTATATAAAAGTACCTCAATATCAGTATGACCGTTTAAATTGGTTCGGTCTATTCAATGAGATTGTCATACGAGGATACGGTTCCAGCAACCGGGCTTTCGCCACGGGTGGTATCATGCTGAAATCCGCGGCAGCCCCAGTAGTGGCGGAATCCATGAACATCATGGAAGACAGCGCCGTGTTAGAAGAGCCTAGTGTGGAATCTACGGAAGGGGAACCCGTGTTCAGCCTATCCGATCCTTTCGCCAAAGAGAGCAGCCAGCCGATAAGTCCGGAGCAAATCCGGCAGAACTTCGCGGAAACCGCCTTTTTCTACCCGACCTTACAAACGAACGAGGAAGGAGACGTATTCGTAAATTTCACCCTGCCGGAAAGTAATACGACTTGGAAACTACAGATGTTGGCCAACACCAAAGACCTAAAATACGGTCTGCTTACGAAAGAGGTCATTAGCAGCAAACCCTTGATGGTTCTACCGAATCTGCCTCGTTTCGTCCGCCAAGGGGATGAGGTCAGCATCAGCACGCAAGTCATCAACAATTCCAAGGAAGCGGTATCCGGCCGTGTACGCATCGAACTATTCGATCCCGCTACAGACCAACCGATTATCTGCTTGAGCAAGTCACAACGTCCGTTTGAGTTGCAACCGGATAGCATCGCTACTGTAAGCTGGATGATCCCGGTCCCCAAACAGATCAGCCTACTGGGCGTACGTATCCTAGCCGACTCTGAAAAGGGAAGCGACGGGGAGCAGCAGATCGTACCGGTTCTTTCCAATCAATTGCTCATCACGGAAAGTACCCCGTTCTATTTGCTCAAGGAAGGAGAGAAACAAATCCGTATCTCCGGGAACTCGGAGGGAGCGACACCGTTCCGTCTCACGCTGGAGATGACCGGGAATCCGATTTGGTACGCGGTACAGGCATTACCAACGATCACACAGCCGAACAATGATAATATCTTATCTTGGTTTGCCGCTTATTACAGCAATACGTTGGCTTCCTATATCGCCCAAGCCCATCCCCGCATCCAGAAAGTGATCAACCAATGGACCGCCCAAGGAGGGAATGCCTCTACCCTCTATTCAAACTTGGAAAAGAACCAAGAGCTGAAGAACATACTCTTGGAAGAGACGCCTTGGGTACTGGCCGCCGATAACGAGACAGAGCAAAAACAACGCTTGTCTTTATTGTTCGACCTAAACCGTGCGGACGGATTACGGGAAGCGGCCTTGCAACAACTGATCCAACAACAGAACGAAGAGGGTGGATGGAGCTGGTTCAAAGGTTTCCCCGCAAGCCGTGCGATCACGCTTTCTATCCTGAAAGGTATGTCACAGCTTGTACAGCTAAACGCGATCCAATATGGGCAAGCGGAGAAAGAGATGCAAATGAAGGCCCTCAAGTTCTTGGACAAAAGTATGCAAACGGATTATGAGAACTTGCTGAAATACGATAAGAAATGGCAAAACGCATGGCCCTCGCCGGAGCAGGTAGAGTTCTTATTCGTCCGCAGCTCCTACCGGGATATCCCGGAACTGGGAGACGCCCGGGAAGCGATCCGTTTCTATACGAACCAAGCGGAGAAGCACTGGAATCAATATTCTTTAATCAGCAAGGGCGAAATCGCCTTGTTAATGCATCGAAACGGTAAAAAGGAGGTGGCGACAGCGATCCTGACATGGCTAAAGAAGACCGCTACGATCTCCGAGGAGAAAGGTATGTATTGGGCAAACAACCGCAGGGGGAGTGATTATTTCACCTCACCGATCGACACGCATTGCTTATTAATGTCCGTCTTTAACGAAATCGCGCCGGATACCCAGAATACAAACCGGATGAAACAATGGTTGCTAAACCAGAAACGTACACAAAACTGGGAATCCGTACCCGCCACGGTAAACGCCATTTACGCCTTGCTACTCACGGGTAGCGATTGGCTGAACACGCAAAACACTTGTGTAGCGACATGGGACGGCAAGACCTATAGTACCGCGGAAGGGGAAATCGCCACCGGTTACCTCAAAACGATACTTCCGAACGAGCCGGCAAATAGTTCCGCCAACCCCGTGCTCTCGATCCGCAAGGAAGGAAACACGCCGGCATGGGGAGCTGTTTACGAGCAATACTTCCAAGAGATCGACAAGGTAAAAGGACAAAAAGGGGTGTTGAGTGTCGAGAAGAAATTATTCGTCGAGACCAATAACGGTACCAACCGCCAAATCCGTCCCGTAACGCCGGAGCAGCCGCTCCGCATCGGAGACAAGGTAATCGTTCGGCTAACGATCCGGACAGACCGTGAAATGAATTACGTATTCTTGAAAGATCTACGTGCGGGCTGCTTCGAACCGGCCGATCAACTTTCCGGCCCGGAATCAAGAGACGGTATCTGGTATTACAGATCCCCGAAAGACGTATCCGAGAATTTCTTCATCAATCGTCTGCCGGAAGGTACGTTTGTCTTGGAATATCCGGTCTACGTATCCCGTAGCGGCGAATACGCCGGAGGTATCAGTACGATTCAATGTATGTACGCCCCGGAATTCGTGTCGCACACCGCCGGAGAAAGCTTGCGGATCATGCCCTAAACAAGCCTTTTCTTACAATGCCCGTTCTAACCTCCTTACAATGCCCAGTATAAGGAGGTTAGAATGGGCACCGTAAGAAGGTAAGAATGGGCATCGCAAGAAGCGTTATCTTCCTCTAATTTTCAATTTTCAATTCTCAACTTTCAATTGAAATGACTATCTTTGTAATTCGAATTAAAACTAAACGATAAGATGAAACAAATAGTTTTTATTTTCATGGCGATCCTGTTAGCGACAGGAATGGCTTCAGCTCAGAAGAAAGCAGTTATTTCCGCGGAAACAACCAGTTTCGATTTTGGTACCATCAAGGAAGCAGACGGAAAAGTATCCCATACGTTTGAAGTATCCAATACGGGCGATATGCCTCTGGTCATTACACGTGTAATCGCGTCTTGCGGATGTACGACCCCGGAATGGCCGAAAGAACCGGTAGCTCCGGGTAAGAAAGCCCAGATCAAGGTTACTTTCGATCCGGCAGGACGTCCGGGTCCTTTCACAAAGACCATTTCCGTATACAGTAACGGGAAAACCGGAAGCTTCATCATGAACATCCGGGGAGAGGTTGAATAAGAAATACGTAAAAAACCCCCAATTGGAATGCTGAATATAAAAAGGTTGATCCTTGCTCTTACAGCAATTATATCTATAACGACAGCTTGGGCACAACAAGGCGCCCAAATCTTGTCGGACGAGTTGACTTATAATTTCGGGACAATAGCCGAGGCCGATGGATTCGCCAGTCATACTTTCACCATAAAGAATACGGGAGACGCCCCTTTGGTCATCACCCGTGTTACCGCGTCATGCGGTTGTACACGGCCTGAATGGACCAAGTCGCCGATCGCTCCCGGTAAGACCGGTGAAGTTAAGATAACGTATAATCCGAAAGGACGCCCCGGCCCGTTTTATAAAACCGTATCGATATTCAGCAATGGAAAGAAAGGGAGTTACAGCCTAGCCATTAAAGGGAATGTCACCCCGAAACCTTCGCAACCGGTCTTTACGTATCCTTATTCTATCGGTGATCTGAAGCTGCATACGAAGACTGTTCTATTCAGCAGTATCCGTCCGGAGGAAACGTTGGGCGAGAAGATCAACATTAAGAACGAGGGAAAGACCTCGGCTACGATTCATCTGGGTAAAGTACCTCACTATCTCAACGTACAGGTGAACCCGGCTACCCTTCAGCCGGACGAGGTCGGTGCCATTACGATCCTTATGGATGCCAAGGTCTTGAAGCGAAAAGGACGAGTCTCTACGCTTTTGCCGGTCATGGTACAGAACGCCGGAAAGAAGGAAGTATCCGGAGAGATCCAGATCTCCGCCAACGTGATCGATAATTTCAGCAAACTATCCGCTGCGGATAAAGCCCAAGCCCCAATAGCGGAATTATCCGGCACTTTACTGGAATTCGGCAAGCTACCGAACAAGAAAAACATCGTTCCGTTGATCGGTGGTAAAGTATCGGGTACATTTGAGATTACGAATGCCGGAAAGACTCCGCTCACCATCTACAGCGTCACTTGTGATGATGAGCGTGTCGATTTGTCCGGCGGCAAGAAAGAACTTAAACCGGGAGCGACCGCTACTTTCAAAGTAACCTTGCGACCGAAAGAAATAAAGACAAAACTTGAAGCACTTATTAATGTCGTATGCAACGACCCGAACGGGCCTATTCGCTTGATCAAGGTCACCGCATATAAATAATGAATTATTAATATGGAACATCCAGAAAACGATGATCAGTACAAGGGATTGAAAGTGAATAAGGGCATTGCGGATGTCCCTACCGTAAATCCTTATATAAAAAAGCGTGCCCAACGCAAGGTATATACGCCTTCCGAATTCGTGGAAGGTATCTTAAAAGGGAATATCACGATACTCAGTCAAGCGGTTACCTTGGTGGAAAGCTCTAAGCATGAGCACCAGCAGGTGGCGCAGGAGATTATCGAGAAATGTTTGCCTTTCGCCGGAAAATCGGTCCGTATCGGTATTACGGGTGTTCCCGGAGCGGGAAAGAGTACCTCTATCGACTCTTTCGGCATGCACTTGATCAACCAAGGGCGTAAGCTTGCCGTACTAGCGATCGACCCGAGTAGCGAACGCTCGAAAGGTAGTATCCTAGGAGATAAGACTCGTATGGAGGCCTTGTCGAGAGAGAAAAACGCCTTTATCCGTCCTTCACCATCCGCAGGCTCCTTAGGGGGGGTCGCCCGTAAGACCCGTGAGACGATCGTATTATGCGAGGCCGCCGGTTTCGACACCGTATTCGTAGAGACCGTGGGTGTTGGACAAAGCGAGACGGCCGTACATTCTATGGTGGACTTCTTTCTATTGATCCAACTTGCCGGTACCGGCGATGAATTGCAGGGTATCAAGCGAGGTATCATGGAAATGGCGGACGGTATTATTATCAATAAAGCGGATGGAGACAATATCGATAAGGCGAATCTCGCCGCCGCTCAGTTCCGGAACGCCTTGCATCTTTTCCCACCTTCGGAATCAGGTTGGTTCCCGAAAGTATTGACTTATTCCGGTTATTACAACATAGGTATCAAGGAAATATGGGATATGGTCGGAGAGTATATGGAGTTCACCAAAAAGAATGGCTACTTCAACTATAAACGTAACGAGCAAGCTAAATACTGGATGTACGAAAGCATCAACGACACGCTGCGGGATAAGTTCTACCATAACCCGGCGGTAGAAGGCATGCTGGAACAAACAGAGAAGCAAGTCTTGAACAACGAGATCAGCTCGTTCGTGGCAGCCAAACGAATGATTGATTTATTCTTGGATCATATCGCTACGAAATAAAAGTATAAGAATGTCGCACGATCGGATCATGCGACACTCTTTTTCACTTGAACCTTACATCAATTCCTTTATCTTCTTTCGCTTTCACGGCTAACGTGCGTCCTTGTCTCTTTACCTCTCCTGTGATGAATTCAGGTATATTGTAGGATTTCATAAAGCGAAAATAAAAATCCGTATCCTTCTGGGGTAACAGGAAAGGTTTGCAAGCCTGTCCTTTCTCATCGATATAAGCGATAAACGGTCTTGTATACAAACCGTCCATCCGCCGGCTGCTAAACACGATCCAACGGCTATCGCTACTCCATGAATGATAGCTTTCCACATCGTCGCTATTCGCCGCCTCCAATGGATAACTTCGCAGAGTCGATAAATCAATCATGTACAAATCAGCATCCTTATGCCAAATAGAGAAATTCCCATAACCGGACAAGGTATAGAGCAAATACTTTCCATCCGGGGAAACCCGGGGAAAAGAAACGCTTTTATCGATCTCCGATGCCTTATACAAAGTATCGACTACCGTCCCGAAACGGCGTGTAGCGGGATCGAACGAGACTGAGCATAGATCGTATCTCACTTGATCGTATTCCTTGGGCATCGTACGGACTTTAGCCGAACAGAAATAGAGCGTATTTCCATCCGGGGAAAATGTAGGGAAAGTCTCGAACGCTCCCTCTGAAGACAACAGCGGAGAAGTCACGATCTCATGCTTTTGCGTATCATAGACGACCACATCCGAAGCCGAGTCGAATACCTCCACCCGATTCCTATCGTTCATATGAAACGCTTGCTTGGTTTTATTCACAGAGAAAGCGACATATTTTCCGGAAGGATGCCAAGAAGGATAGACCAGTGGAGAAAGGGTCTGATCGGTCTTCGTATTCAGCTTCTCCACCCTATCTCCATCGATCAATAAGGTACAAGAGTAGGTCTCACGCATATGGAAAAGCATTTTCTCCGGATTCTGCATACAGAAAGAATGGCAGTTCATACAGTTATTGCCGCTCATCTTATTTTCGATGATCGCGTTCTCCGTATAATTTTCCAAGTTACGTTGATAGATACCCATACGGTTCCACAACTCATAGCCCGGTTCGATTAAACGATAAGCCAACCAACCATCGACCGGCTCCTTCGCCACCTTGATGATGAAGGGGGCATACGCGATCCATTCATCATTCACGAAGGCTTGTACGGTTACATTCAGATGATTCCCGGAAGCGGTACGCAACAGCCTTTTCCAACCGGAGGCCGGGATCACGAAACAAGCGTCTTTCCCGGTCTTGATCTCTAATTTCTCCGGGCCACATTCGAGAATGGCACGGGCCTCAGCGCAAGCGTCTTTCAGCTTAAAATTCAAGGGGGCTATATTCGGCGGGATTGTCACATCCGCATAATCCGGAAAGATCTCCGGCTTGACTTCCAGATTCTTCTGTATACGTACCGGACCGGAACAAGCCATCAAGCCCAGAATCATCCACAGACATATACATCTTATTATATACATTTTTCTCATCTCCTATTTAAACATATAATAATACCAATACGTATCGCCATAAGAGCGATACATCAAACCGGGCAGCGCATTACTATTATTCCGCCCAGCGAGCACTTGCCTCTTATAATCGGTGAATCGCCCTACGATAGATTCCGAGACACCGAAACGTTTCCAGTAATCCGGATCTTTCTCCGATAGGATGATGACCGCCTCTTGAAAAGAGACCGGTAAAGAAGGGAGTAAATCCGTTCCGTAATAGGTTTCCACCAACGTCTTAAAGCGCGTCACATCTTTTGCTAAAAGATAGAATACGCCGGCATAGTGGAAAGCGGCTTTATTGGAAGGATTCTGCTCCGCCAAGCGAATCAAGTCCGTGTCGAATCCATCCATCTGGATCAGATGATTCTCAGCTAGCAGGTTCCTGCGCATATTCCCCAATAGAGGATCTGTCTCGACCGCCTCATCATTATACAGGAATTTCCGCTGCGCTTTGGCCCAATCCTTATAATAGAAAGTATTCTCTAAGACAGCGATATATTTCTCCGCGACCGGATAGGCTCCATAAATCAAGTTCGTTTGTACCAAACGTTGCGTCATGCGGGGATTTCCATCACATAAGGCACCAATATTACTTTCGAAAGCCATCTCTTGAGCCGCGGCGACATTTCCCATCGTAAAATAAACATCACTCAGCAAGGCGGATATGGTAGTCGATTTATTCCATGCCACCATTAATCCACGAGGCCCGTGCTGCGTGTACTTAAACGCCTCATCCGCCAGAATACCTTTCCGGGCCAAAGCCATATTTTGGTAACATAAATAGAGTTGATTAGTGGTCGGCTCCTTGCATGATACCAAGATCCGGTCCCATTGCTCTGTCCGGGTAAAATAGTCCATCATCTTCAAGCGGTATGATTTCTGTTCGCCATATAGATCGAAGCCTTTCCAGAAGATAAGCCCTAAGATAATGAATTGGGAGATTCCCAGCGCTAGACGCTTTTTACCAGCCCATGATTCCTTGTTTTTACAGAGGCAGGTTACAACCAGCGCCGCATAGAAAGCGATCCATGAGAAATAAATTACCTTATCCGGCACCAAACGGAAATAATAATAACTATCCGGTAAAAAGACAAAGCGGTATTCTCCGATCACCGAGTAACGCACACATAATCCACCCAAGATCAACACGATCATCGGTAAAATCGCGGAATAATACCAACGGGGCGTCCGGCTCATGGCCTCGTATCCCATCATGGACAAGGCAAACAACAAAGAGACCGGCCCGGCCAACCCAAAGAGTAACAGGGAGGCAAACAGACTTGCTATCAAACGAGGTATGAAATTCCTTATCCCTAAAACGAGATATAAAGCAAGCAGCATCATACCGAAGGCTACCGTTCCTTGAAACCTGTAATTAAAATCCCATTGCACAAACAACAAGGATAGGACGGGAAGCCAAGCCCATAAAATACCATGGCTTCGCGGATCGATCCGCCTCAAGATCGCCCAGAACAAGGCCCCTAGGCTTGTCAGCAGGGCCGCCGTTATCATAGCTCCCACATTCGGGAGAATGAAGAACTGCACCAAACAACCGGAAAGAACCATCGCTAAACCTCCCGGTTGCATTAACTTATCGATAATAAAAATGGGAGTCAACTGGAATAACTGGTTCTGCTCGACACAGTAAAAGTGGTACTCACTGAATATCCTCAAGAAGATAAACAGAAAGACAAATACGATTACATTCAAGGCCACGCCGCTATACTTCTTCATGATATCAGGTTCTTCAAATAAAAACCCGGATGTACGCAATCGCTACATCCGGGTTCCTATTCGTATAAATATATGCCTTATTTAGATTGAAGAAACACGGAGCGTGTTCAACAAATCCCGGTTAATAGGCTTATCATTCTTGATCGCTTTAGAGAACGGTACATAAACGATCTGGTCGTTCTGGATACCCATCATCACGTTACGTTGATCATCCAACAAGGCATCGATCGCGGCCACACCCATACGAGTCGCCAAGATCCGGTCTTGTGCCGTAGGAGAACCACCACGCTGCAAGTGACCTAAAATAGAGACACGCACATCGAACTGCGGATATTCCTTCTTCACACGCTCAGCGACACCCATAGCGCCACCGGTTACCTCACTTTCGGCAACCAATACGATACTACTGTTCTTGGACTTACGGAATCCATTCTCGATCATCTCGGCCAATTGGTCTTTCTCCAAGGAGATTTCCGGGATAATAGCGGCTTCGGCGCCAGAAGCGATCGCTCCGTTCAACGCCAAGAAACCCGCATCGCGCCCCATAACCTCCACAAAGAACAGACGATCATGCGAGGTAGCGGTATCACGGATCTTATCCACGCATTCCATGATCGTGTTCAAGGCCGTATCATAACCGATCGTCGTATCCGTGCCATACAAGTCATTATCAATCGTACCCGGCAATCCTACGATCGGGAAATTAAACTCCTGAGCGAAAATACGCGCTCCCGTCAACGTTCCGTCACCACCGATAGCGATCAAGGCATCGATCCCATGCTCTTGCAACTTATCATAGGCCTGTTTTCGTCCCTCGGGAGTCTTGAACTCCACGCAACGGGCGGTCTTAAGAATTGTTCCACCGCGCTGAATTATATTACTGACATTTTGTGTCTTAAACTCTTCAATCTCATCTAGGATCAACCCTTTGTAACCACGGTAAATACCTTTCACTCTCATTCCGTTATAAATAGCGGAACGTGTTACCGCACGAATAGCGGCATTCATTCCCGGGGCATCACCTCCGGACGTTAAAATACCAACACACTTTACTGTAGACATAGCGTCATTGATTTTAATGTTCTCCGGCAAAAGTAGTAAATATTTAGTTATCCTTCTGTCTTTCTCCCGGAAAGTTCACGTAATTTTAATCAAAATATCATTCCGAAGCATTCAGTTCCTTGATCCGGACCGCCACTTCCTCCATCAACCACTTGGGAGTGGATGTAGCGCCGCAAACCCCGACCCGGCGCACGCCCTCGGGCAAAGGCTCGGTAATCTCTGATACCTCGGAAATAAAAAGCGTATTCGGGTTCGCTTTCCGGCACTCCTCGAACAGCATCTTTCCGTTGGAACTTTTACGACCGGCCACAAAATAGACCCAATCGTGGCTGGAGGCGAACGCTTTTATATTCGGAAGACGATTCGCCACCTGACGGCAAATCGTATCGTAATAATTAAACTCCACCCCTTCCGCCATCCGCTGCTTGATCTCAGCCACTACCGCCTTGAATCCATCCAAGGACTTCGTGGTTTGGGAAAACAGACTGATCGCACGGGTAAAGTCCAGACGATCGAGGTCTTCTATTTTCTCGATAACAATCGCCGTACCTTCCGTCTGCCCCACCAAGCCATTCACCTCCGCATGGCCTTTCTTTCCATAGATAACCAACTGGGTGTTATTCGCCCGGGTCTCTTGATAACATTTATGGATCTTGCGCTGCAAACGCAAGACAACCGGGCAAGTAGCATCTATAATCGTGATATTGTTTCGCTTCGCTAAAGAATAGGTAGAAGGTGGCTCGCCATGCGCCCGGAGCAACACCTTCCGGTCTCTCAACTTTGAAAGGCCATCATGATCGATCGTATGCAGCCCCATATGCTCCAACCGCTCCACCTCCAAACTGTTATGAACGATATCGCCTAGGCAATACAGCGTATCCGTATTACCCAGCTCCCGCTCCGCGCTTTCTATGGCGGTAACAACCCCAAAGCAGAATCCGGAATCTTTATCTATCTCGACTTCTATCATATCTATAATATCATTAACAAACAAGCACTTACAGTTTTCTTAATTTTCAATCACAAGAAACTAAAGTTTCTTCATAACAAAACTAGAGTTTTCCCTAAGAGAAACTTTTGTTTCCTAGTAACGAAACTATAGTTTTCATTCGAAGAGACAAAAGTTTTCTTTACAGGAAACTCCAAGCACTCGTTTATGAACCGATCGCTTTATGATATTGTTCTAGCAACCAAGCCTTTTGCTCGTCCAAGGTCATATGGGAATTATCCAGCACCAAGGCATCATCCGCCTGTCTCAAAGGACTTTCTTCCCGGGTTGAATCTATATAATCCCGCTTCTTCACATTCTCCAGCACTTCCTCGTAAGAAGCGGGGATCCCCTTCGCCTCCAGCTCATCGACCCGGCGCTTGGCACGTACCTCCGGCGAGGCCGTCACGAAAAGCTTCAACTCCGCATCCGGGAATACGACCGTACCGATATCACGGCCATCCATCACGATGCCTTTCGCCTTCCCCATCTCTTGTTGCTTAGCGACCAACGCACGGCGCACAAAGCCTAGAGTGGCTATCGGACTCACTTTATCCGCCACTTCCATGCCACGGATCTCTTTCTCTACATTCACACCGTTCAAATAGGTATCTGGCCGGCCGGTCTCCGCGTTCAAACGAAATGAAATATCGATATCATGGATAGAAGCCTTCAGCTCTTCCTCCTTAATCTTCTCTCCCTCAAAAAATCCATGCTGGATGCAATACAAAGTCACGGCCCGATACATGGCACCCGTATCGATATACGTATATCCGATCTCCTTGGCAAGATCTTTTGCCATGGTACTTTTGCCACTGGAAGAGTGGCCGTCTATAGCGATAACTATTTTCTTCATATATATATTAATGTATAGGTTTATTCTGTCACCTTCTTAAAATCGGCCAAGGTCGTAGATACGCTAATCATCATCGACATGGCGGACGGATGATATTTCGCCAGCGAGAAGCCCACGTCAAACATCTTGATCCTTACGCCTGCGCCAGCCGAGAAGCCGGAGAAACTTCCCCCGCCTTTCAACTTCATATCCATATTGACCTTCGGATTGAATCCTACGCCTACCCAAAAGTTCTCGGACGGGATAAAATCCACGCCGATGATAAAATGCTTCGCCAACGTCTTAACAAAAGAATCCCCTTCATACTCTTTATCCGTATTATCGATATAATCGAACTTCCAACGGTTCAAGTATTGGGCCGTCAAAGAAAAACGAATCGGGGCATGCGCCATTTTCTGCGTGATACCCATCTGGATATCCCAAGGCATCTTTTGTCGCTCATCCTCGTAAGCTTTCAGTTGCGCGCCGATATTCTTCAAGGCGAAACCAAAAGAAAAACCCTTATCCGAATTATAATAACTCAATCCCGCATCCACGCATAAACCGATAGAGGTATAATCAGCCAAGCCCGAATACAAGAACTTCAACGACAATCCACCCCGCCAACGCTCGCTCAAGTCGCGGGAGTAGAAACCATTTACGCTGATATCTTTCGCCGAAAGACTCGCTCCGGTCACGACATTATCCGGCAACACCTCCTGGATATCGCCATAGCTTATAAACGTAGCGCCTACGCCCCAAGCCCCTTTCTCGCCATGCGCTTTCGTGAACAAGGCACTCCCTACGTTGATATCCGAGATGTAATTCATATAATTCAAGTTGATCATCCCATCCATCTCCGCGCCTAGCAACGCCGGATTATGGAAAATAAGTGAAGGATCTCTTTCTACCAACGCCACGGTATGCCCACCCAAGGCGTTAGCCCGGGTCGAGGTCGGAAAACGTAAGAAAGTATACGCCTCGCTCCCGTTTTGCGCTGAGACAGACAGTGTAACAACGAATAAAATCAGTATAAATAGTTTATTTCTCATATTTTCATGCAAAAAATCGTTCAAAGATACATTAATTCGGAAAAATGTTTTTACTTTACACCCGCAAATCTCAGAAATACGGATTTCACATTAACAGAAACGGGAAAAATGCCAAAAAGGTATATAATCGCTCTCATTTTTGTTTGATATATGAAATAATTTGTATTTTTGCAGAAGTGAAAAACACTTATAAATTATTATAAACGTATGGAAATTAAAAAATCACCGAAAGCGGACCTTGAGAAAGGTAAGACCCTAAGCATCCTTATGGGATTTGTAGTGGGCTTAGCTGTCTTGTTCGTGGGCTTCGAATGGAGTACCCGCGATGTAATGGTCGTTCAGGCTAGCGAGGGTGTAGCAGACATCATCGCTGAGGAAGAAGTGGAAATCACGAGACCGGAGAATACGCCTCCTCCACCTCCACCACCTCCAGCACCAGTTGTAACCGAGGTTTTGAACGTTGTTGAAGATGACGTTGAATTGGAACAGCAGGATATCTTATCATCAGAGGATGACCAAACCTCAGCGCAGGAGGCTGTTTATACTCCCCCCGCAGTTGTAGAAGAGGAAGAAGAGTCCGCACAACAGATCTTTACAGTTGTAGAAGAAATGCCGAAGTTCCCCGGTGGAGACGCAGAATTGCTGAAGTTTATCGCTAAATCAATCAAGTATCCGGTAATCGCACAGGAAAACGGTATCCAAGGTCGTGTAATCTGCGCATTCGTGGTTAACCGAGACGGATCAGTAGTAGACGCTGAGGTATTACGTGGTGTAGACCCATCATTGGACAAAGAGGCTCTTCGTGTGATCGGTACCATGCCTAAATGGACTCCGGGTAAGCAGAGAGGTAAACCAGTACGTGTTAAGTATACTGTGCCTATCACGTTCAGATTGCAATAGTATAACATTAAACATATCAAAAAGGCTGCTTCATTTTCGCAGCCTTTTTTTATTTCATAACTCCATTAATTGATACAGCTATGTTAGCATTCGAGAATATACTTCAAAGAATAAAAAGCGAGATCTCTCAACTACAATTCACCAATCCTCCCAAGAGCTTATACGAGCCGATAGAGTACATCTTGTCCCTCGGAGGAAAAAGAATACGTCCGGCGTTAACGTTGATGGCATGTAATATATATAATAATAGTATAGAGAATGCGATCAAGCCCGCTTTAGGTCTGGAAGTTTTCCATAACTTCACCTTGCTGCACGACGACCTGATGGATGAAGCTGATAAAAGAAGGAACAAACCTACCGTACACAAGGTATGGAATGCCAATACGGCGATTCTATCCGGAGATGCGATGCTAATAGCGGCTTATCAATTAATCGGATCAACGGAACACGGCCACCTCAAACAAGTGTTGGATTTATTTACGCAAACCGCGGCGGAAATATGTGGCGGCCAACAATTCGACATGGAATTCGAGTCTCGCATGGATGTAAGCGAGGAAGAATACATCGAGATGATCCGGCTAAAGACAGCCGTACTACTGGCCTGCGCCCTTAAAACAGGTGCCTTACTCGGAGGTGCCTCACAGAAAGACGCAGACCATTTATATGCGTTTGGTATTAATATTGGTCTAGCGTTTCAACTGCAAGATGATTTACTAGATGTATATGGTGACACCGCCACTTTCGGGAAAAACATTGGCGGCGATATCCTTTGCAACAAGAAAACATTCTTATTGATCAACGCTCTCAGACTGGCCAATAAAGAACAAGCGGAAGCTCTCCGTAGCTGGATGGATAAAAAAGAATTCGACCCGGCTCAAAAGATACAGGCATTCACCTCTATCTACAACGAATTGCAGCTAAAACAATTAACAGAAAATAAAATCCAAGCCTATTACGACGCATCCGTAGAGAACTTAAACGCTTTACAAGTCGCCCCCGAAAAATTAACGATCCTAAAAGAGGTTTGTGATCATTTAATGCATAGACAATCCTAATCCATGAGCTTAATAGACACACATTGCCATTTATATCTGGAGGATTTCGATCCGGAGCAAGACGAACTGGCTCAAAAAGCAAAAGACTCAGGTATCGACACCCTGCTTCTGCCAAACGTAGACCTGACGACGATTGACAGAATGCACGATTTATGCGATCGATACCCAGAGTTCGCTTTCCCTATGATGGGATTGCATCCGACCAGTGTGGATAGCAATTATATCGATATCCTAAAACAAACGGAATCCTATCTATCTAAACGTACTTATTGCGGTATCGGTGAAATCGGGATCGATCTATATTGGGATAAGACTTATTTGAAGGAGCAACAAATCGTTTTCGAGGAACAACTGCGTTGGAGCATCGATCTAAACCTGCCCGTAGCCATCCATACCCGTGACGCATATCCGGAAGTTCTGGAATGCATAGATAAAGTCGGAGCGGAAAGACTTAAGGGCGTATTTCATAGTTTTACCGGCACAACAGAAGAGCTGGAAGAAATAAAGAAACTGCCCACCTTCAAGATCGGGATAAACGGGGTTGTCACCTTTAAAAATTCAAAACTGTCCGAAGTCATCCGGCAAACAGATCTTGAAAAGATACTCTTGGAAACAGATGCCCCCTATCTTTCACCAGTCCCCTACAGAGGTAGACGGAATGAGCCTACTTACATATGGAAGACGGCCGAGAAAGTGGCGGAAACATTCGGCCTCACGCTAGAGGAAACCGTAAACGCTACTCGAAAAAACACATTAGAATTGTTTAAAAGCCTAAATAAACCCATATAGACACTTTTTTTCGAATGAAGTCAAAATTTATTTCGCGGATATTGTGTATATGTCAAGCAAAAACTATAGATTTGTGCACTGAAAAGATTGCATATGGGAATTTTTTCGTATTTTGCGGTCGTTTTAGAAGAAGCTAGGCGAATAATTGGAGAGATGCTCGAGTGGTTGAAGAGGCACGCCTGGAAAGCGTGTAAACCCCTAAAGGGTTTCGCGGGTTCGAATCCCGCTCTCTCCGCAGTGGAGAATACCATGAATTAATTAACAATAAAATAAAAACAAATAAGAGAATTATTAATCTTAAAAATTAAACACACAATGAAAAAGTTATTTGCAAAAGCATTCTTGGGTTTATGTGCCCTTGGAACTTCTACCGTAGCATTCGCACAGGATGCGGCTCCAGCAATTGAAGGAGGTATGTATCAAGCATTAAAGACAAAGTTTATCGAAGGTGGTGCCGACTTCATGAGTTTGGTCGCTATCGCTTTGATTTTCGGTTTGGCATTCTGCTTAGAGAGAATTATCTACTTAAACTTGGCTGAGACAAACTCCAGCAAACTGTTGAAAGGTATTGAGGATGCTTTAGACAAAGGTGATGTTGAAGGCGCTAAAGCTATCGCTCGCGACACAAGAGGCCCTATCGCTTCTATCGCTTACCAAGGATTGATGAGAATTGACCAAGGTATTGACGTTGTAGAGAAATCTATCGTTTCTTACGGTGGTGTTCAAGGCGGTCTTTTGGAAAAGAATATGTCTTGGATCACATTGTTTATCGCAATGGCTCCGTCTTTGGGATTCTTGGGTACTGTAGTAGGTATGATCATGGCGTTCGATAAAATCGAGCAAGTTGGTGATATCAGCCCGACGGTTGTAGCAGGTGGTATGAAAGTGGCCTTGATTACTACTGTAGGTGGTTTGATCGTAGCCTTGATTCTTCAGGTATTCTATAACTATTTGTTAAGCAAATTGGAGGCTATTTTGAACCAGATGGAAGATGCTTCTATCTCTTTGCTTGACTTGGTTATCAAATACAACGTCAAATTCAAAAAATAATAACGAATTATGGCAGTTACTAAAATAAGAAAAATATCCAGTTGGACTTTACTGATAAGTTCTATTATCAGTATCATTGTGCTGGGTATGTTTTATGCGGGTGGAGTCGTTGACCCTGCCGCAGAAATGAAAGAACCCATCTATACAGGGTTATTGATTAACTGGACTTCTGTATTGTTCTTCGTGACAATCATCAGTACAGTATTGTTTGCGGTTTGGCAATTCTTGACTTTGCTGAAGACTAACGCTAAATCAGCTATCATGTCTTTGGTAGTATTAGTTTGTTTCGTAGCCGTATTGTTCATCACCTATACAATGGGTGACGCGACTCCTTTAGCAGGCTTGAACGCAGACTCTCAAGTTTACAATACTCCGGGTTGGTTAAAGATCACAGACATGTGGATCATGTCTACAATCGTACTTTTGGTTCTGATCGTAGCATGTGTAGTTTGGGGTTCTGTAAAGAGAATCATGGGTAAATAATAGTAATAACGAACTGATAAAACAAGAAAGAAATGGGTAAGAAAAGAAAGACACCGGGTATCAATGGTTCTTCTTCGGCCGATATCGCTTTCATGTTGCTTATCTTCTTCCTTATTACTACATCAATGGATACAGATAAAGGTTTGGCAAGACGTTTGCCGCCCCCTGTACCTAAAGATCAGAAGAACGATACCGATGTTGACATCAAAAAGAGAAACTTGTTGGTTGTATTGATCAACAGTAATAACCAGATTCTCTGTGGTGATCAATTTGTCGATATCAAGCAATTGAAAGAAAGAATCAAAGAGTTCATTGATAATCCTTACAATGACGAACATAAGCCTGAACGTGTTGAGGCTGATGTTCCATTCTTCGGAAAGATGATGGTAACGAAGAACCACGTAATTTCTTTACAGAATGACCGTGGTACCGAATACCAAGCTTATATCGATGTGCAGAATGAAATCGCGGCTGCTTATAACGAATTGAGAAATAAGGTTTCTAAGGAAAAATTCGGGAAGAATTTCGCTGATTTGGACGAAGAACAACAAAAAGCTGTACAGCAGATTTATCCGCAAAAGATATCAGAAGCTGAACCTAAAAATTATGGAGGTAAAAAGTAATGGGAAAGTTTAGTAAAGCGGGCGGTCGTGAAATGCCCGAATTGAATACATCATCATTACCTGACTTGGTGTTCGCTTTCTTGTTCTTCATCATGATGGTAACATCTATGCGTGAGGTAACATTGAAAGTAGAGTTCCATGCTCCACAAGCTACAGAGCTTCAAAAATTGGAGAAGAAATCTTTGGTTACATTTATCTATGTAGGTAAGCCGACTAGAGATTTGAGAGCGAAGATGGGTTCTGAGACTCGTATCCAGTTGAATGACGCTTTTGCAGAGACTTCGGAAATTCAGGATTATATCGCACAAGAAAAGTCCAGTATGAAAGAAGAGGACCAGCCGTTTATGACAGTTTCTATTAAGGCTGATAAAGAGACCAAGATGGGAACGATCACCGATATCAAGCAGGCTCTTCGTGAGGCATACGCATTGAAGATTAGTTATTCCGCAGCACAACGTGTAGAGTAATAATTATTCAGATATAGCATTATAAAAAGGGGCGGGATTTATTTCCCGCCCCTTTTTTATTCCACTCCATAAACGTTTTGGTGAATAATGGTCTTAACTCGCTCAAAAGATTGCTCAAGATCAAGTTTCCCATGAGTCATCAAACGCATTTCTAAAAATGCCTCTCCCTTACGATAGGGAGGTTGGAAATATACATGGTGATCCAAGACAAACCCCAGACGTTCATAAAAACCGATTCTACGTTTACTCATCTCCTCTGTCGGCATCTCTACCTCTAAGACAACCGGATCTTCGTGGAGAGCTAAAAAACTTGTCATTGCTTTCGCTCCGATTCCTCCGTTACGAGCGGACTCGTCGATTGCGAAATGCTCCGCATAAACAAAGCCCTCAAATTGCCATCCCGTAATGAAACCCACATAAATACCATCCCGTAGCAAGGCATACATCTCGAAACGGCTATCTTCCTCCAAAAGCTTACGTACCAAAGAGAAATCACGACGTTCTTCCTCGGGGAAAGAACTAGTATATGTTTTCTCTACTAGATCCAATAAAGGATCGGCTATCTCCCGGACAGGCTTACTAATTATTACATGATCTTCGCTCATAAAAAAAATACTTAATAATTGAATAAAGAATGCTTACAAAATCAAAATAATCTACCATAATCTTTAGATGATTATAAGATTATCATTATATTTGTATTAAATATGAAAGATATAATCTAACAGTAATACAAATATACTGAATATATGGCACATCATCAACTAGATGAACTGGACGAGAAGATACTTAAACTAATCATCGGCAATGCGCGTATGCCATTTTTGGAAGTAGCGAGGGAATGTAACGTATCCGGAGCGGCTATTCATCAACGCATACAAAAGCTGACTAATTTAGGGGTTATCAAAGGTTCAGAATTCATCGTGGATAACACAAAAGTTGGGTATGAAACTTGCGCATATATGGGGTTATTCCTAAAGTCTCCCGGACAATTTCCAAGCGTTACCGAAGCGCTGTTGCAGATACCGGAAGTCGTGGAATGCCATTATACAACGGGGCAATACGACCTGTTTATAAAAATATACGCAAAGAACAACCAGCATTTGCTAAGCATCATCCACAACAAGCTTCAACCATTGGGCTTGGCTCGCACCGAATCGCTTATATCCTTTAAGGAGGCATTCAAAAGGCAAATTCCTATTGATCTGGACGACGATTAAACAAAGGAAGCTATATAAGAAAAGGGTCCGTAATCCGGTTGAAACCGGTTACGAACCCTTTTTATCATGATCACTAAGCGCTATTAGAACTCAGCGTTATTCGGTGTACGCGGGAAAGGTATTACGTCACGGATATTTCCCATACCCGTAACGAACAACAAAAGACGCTCAAAGCCCAAACCGAAACCAGAGTGAGGCACCGTACCAAAACGGCGAGTATCTAAGTACCACCACATATCCTTCATCGGGATGCCCAACTCATCAATACGAGTCATTAGCTTATCATAGTCGGCCTCACGCTCGGAACCGCCGATGATCTCTCCGATCTTCGGGAACAATACGTCCATGGCACGCACCGTCTTTCCATCCTCGTTTTGCTTCATATAGAAAGCCTTGATCTCTTTCGGGTAATCCGTTAAAATTACCGGACGTTTGAAGTGATCCTCCACCAAGAAACGTTCATGCTCGGAAGCCAAATCTACCCCCCAATAAACAGGGAACTCAAATTTATGTCCTTTAGCGACAGCCTCTTCCAATATCTTGATTCCTTCAGTGTACGGCAAGCGAACGAATGAGTCTTTCAAGACCCCTTCCAGACGAGCGATCAATTCCTTATCGAACATATCGTTCAAGAACTTGATATCCTCCATACAGTTATCCAACGCCCATTGTACGCAATATTTAATGAACTCCTCGGCCAACTCCATGTTGTCCGTGATATCATTAAAAGCGACTTCCGGCTCAATCATCCAGAATTCCGCCAAATGACGAGGCGTATTTGAGTTCTCCGCACGGAACGTAGGGCCAAACGTATAAATCTGTCCCAAGGCTGTAGCTGCCAACTCACCCTCCAACTGTCCGGAAACCGTCAAGCTAGCCTGCTTGCCGAAGAAATCGTCCTCATAAATGATAGAGCCGTTCTCATCCTTTTTCAAGTCGTACAAATTCTTGGTAGTAACTTGGAACATCTGTCCGGCACCCTCACAGTCGGAAGCCGTGATGATCGGCGTATGGAAATAGAAAAAGCCTCTATCATGGAAAAACTTATGGATAGCGTAAGCCATATTATGACGAATACGGAATACCGCTCCAAATGTATTCGTACGAGGACGCAAATGAGCGATCTCACGCAAAAACTCCATGGAGTGTCCTTTTTTCTGCAATGGATAAGTAGCTGGATCAGCCGTACCGAAGATCTCAATCTCGGTAGCCTGTATCTCTACATTTTGCCCCTTACCTTGGGATTGTGTCAAGATACCATTTACGCTGATACTAGCTCCCGTGGTAATCGGTTTCAAGAACTCATCACCCAATTTATCTACATCCACAACGATCTGAACATTATTAATTGTAGAACCGTCATTCAAGGCGATAAAATTCACCTGTTTGCTACCACGGCGGGTACGTACCCATCCTTTCACATTCACGGTAGTACCGAAAGCGTCGCTTTTCAGCACGTCTACAATTTTTGTTCGTTTAATTGTTTCCATCTGTATCGTTTTTTGTTATTCGAAAGCTCCCATCCTAAGAGCGTTCACTTCCCTTTCATTTAAGTAACGCCATTTACCGCGGCCTAAGTTCTTCTTAGTCAAACCGGCGAAATAAACACGATCCAATTTCGTCACATGATATCCCAACGATTCGAAAATACGGCGCACGATACGGTTACGGCCGGAATGGATCTCGATACCCACTTGGCTCTTATCGTCCTCGCTAGCATAGCTGATAGCGTCCGCATGGATCTCTCCATCCTCAAGCTCAAGGCCGTTGGCGATTTTCTCCATATCCTCGATAGCCACGTTCTTATCCAACCACACATGGTAGATCTTCTTCTTCTTGAAAGATGGGTGAGTCAATTTAGAAGCTAAATCACCATCGTTCGTCAATAACAAGACACCTGTCGTATTACGGTCCAAGCGGCCTACCGGATAAATACGTTCTTGGCAAGCGTTCTTCACCAAATCCATCACCGTCAAGCGCTCTTGGGGATCATCAGAAGTAGTTACGCAATTCTTCGGCTTGTTCAATACGATATACACCTTGCTCTCGATCTGAACCGGCTTCTCGTTAAATGTAACAACATCTTGACGAGTAATCTTAGTACCCAATTCCGTTACCACGACATCATTAACCTTAACAGCCCCTTTCTGGATAAACTCATCCGCCTCACGACGAGAGCAAACACCAGCGTTAGACAAGAATTTGTTCAAGCGGATCGGTTCGTTCGGGTCCGCCAAGACTTCCTTATACTTGATCTGTTTCGGACGCATGTTGTAACCCTGCTGTCTTTGGACCCCCCCTCCTCCACTGGGACGGCGATTATTATTGTAAGAAGGACGGCGATTATTTCCATATCCACCACCCCCTTGACGATTACCGCCATAAGAGTTATCGTTACCATACGAACGTCTGGGTGCGTAACCGTCCCCGCCGCTTGAACGTGAATCATTGTAATCAACCCGGGTATCACCTACTCTAGGTCTTCTTTTCTTCATACCATCCGCAGACATTCCCTCTCCGGAAGGACTAGCGGAATAAGCCTTTGCCGGGCCATCATAATTCGGACGAGACGGACGATTGTATTGTCCTCCCCCATTCCCATACGACGGGCGGTTATTTCCATAAGACGAGCGGCCGCTGTTGTAGCCACCTTCACGGTTGTTGCCATAAGACGGGCGATTATTTCCATACCCACCTTCGCGATTGTTGCCATAAGATGGACGACTATTACCATAGCCCCCCTCACGGTTGTTGCCATACCCGCCTTCACGGTTATTATCGTAAGAACGCGGACGGCTCGGACGATCCCCGTATGAAGGACGGTTATTTTCTCCATAAGACCGATACGGTCTACGTTCATAGCTACCCTCAGGTCTATTATACCCCTGATTGTAAGGTCTTCTTTCACCTTCTTGGTCTGTGTTTTCCCGTCTGATACTTGGTATCACTTTTTTTGGACGCGGTTGAGATTCATCTCTTTCTTCTGTACTCATTTGTTATAAATTAAACAATGGTTAAAAACTTGGTAGCCTCACGGCTACCTGTATTATCACTAAATTCCTGTATAATTATGAGGCGTTATAGCCCTTAATTCATCTTTAATCCGGTCGCTAACATTCAAGGTTTCGATAAACTCCTTGATAGATTGCTCCGTAACAGTCTGGTTCGTACGTGTCAAAGCTTTTAATGCCTCGTAAGGCTTCGGATAACCCTCACGGCGTAAGACCGTCTGGATACCCTCGGCTACCACAGCCCAGCAATTATTCAAATCCCTACTTAGGGAGCTCTCGTTCAATAACAATTTACCCAAGCCTTTTGTTAAGCTCTTGAAGGCAATTTCTATATGTGCCAAAGGCACGCCTACGTTTCTCAACACGGTAGAATCCGTCAAGTCTCTTTGTAAACGAGATACCGGCAATTTCGTAGCCAAATGCTCTAAAATAGCGTTAGCGATCCCTAGATTACCCTCAGCGTTCTCGAAATCAATCGGGTTCACCTTATGTGGCATAGCAGACGAACCGATCTCACCCGCCTTGATCTTTTGCTTGAAATACTCCATGGAGATATATTGCCAGAAGTCACGATTCAAGTCGATCAAGATCGTATTGATACGCTTCAAGCCATCGAAGATCGCTGCCAGATTATCATAATTAGAGATCTGGGTAGTCCACTCCTCACGCTTCAAGCCTAACACCTCACTAACGAACTTGTTACCGAATGCCCTCCAATCATATTCCGGATACGCTACATGATGCGCATTGAAGTTTCCTGTAGCGCCACCGAATTTAGCGGAGATAGGAACGGCCTTTAATAATGCCAACTGTTGCTCCAAACGGTAAACAAAAACCATCACCTCCTTACCCAAACGAGTCGGAGATGCCGGTTGCCCATGTGTCTTAGCCAACATCGGGATATCCATCCATTCCTCGGCGTATTTTTTCAAGGCACCGATCACCTCTTCCAAACCCGGATAATAAACCTCTTGCAAAGCGTCCTTGATCGATAAAGGCACAGATGTGTTATTAATATCCTGAGAAGTCAATCCAAAATGAATAAACTCGTGGTATTTCTCCGCAAGGAAATGATTTGTTTTTTCCTTAATAAAGTACTCCACCGCTTTCACATCGTGGTTTGTCACGCTCTCGATCTCCTTCACTCGTAAAGCGTCCTCCTCCGTAAACTCCTGATAAATCTTCCGGAGCCCCTTTTTTACTTCCGCCGCATTTAACTCGCTCAATTGCGGAAGAAACTCAGATAGAGTAATAAAATACTCGATCTCAACTCGCACCCTATACTTGATAAGTGCGTATTCTGAAAAATAAGCCGCCAGATTCTCAGCCTTATTCCTGTATCGCCCATCCACGGGCGAAATAGCAGTCAGTGTCGATAATACCATATACATTATTAATATAGAGTCGCAAAGTTAAGTCTTTTCCATTGAATAATAAGGTAAGCAATCGTTATTTTTAACTAAATGCCCCGTTTTTAGGACCATCAGACACTTACGCAGCCACATCCAAACAAAATTCATATTCATCCACATTTTTTCGTCAAAAAGTTTGGTGGTAATAAAAAAAGCCGTATCTTTGCAGCGCTTTAGAGAGATAAAGCGAACGAAAAATAAGTTTAAAGGGCGTTTAGCTCAGCTGGTTCAGAGCATCTGCCTTACAAGCAGAGGGTCGGCGGTTCGAATCCGTCAACGCCCACTTTTTTCCTTTTTCTTGTTTTAGAAGCAACCTTCGGGCGTTTAGCTCAGCTGGTTCAGAGCATCTGCCTTACAAGCAGAGGGTCGGCGGTTCGAATCCGTCAACGCCCACTTTTTTCCTTTTTCTTGTTTTAGAAGCAACCTTCGGGCGTTTAGCTCAGCTGGTTCAGAGCATCTGCCTTACAAGCAGAGGGTCGGCGGTTCGAATCCGTCAACGCCCACAGAAAATAGAATCTGTTAATCTAATGATTAACAGACTTTTTTATTTATTCTCAACCGCACATTCACGCTTACTTCTGCTTTCGAGACAGAGGAACAGCTATCAGACGATCTAACGAGAATTTTCCGGGTCCCGTTATATACATCAGGATAAAAACCACCAAATAAATGAATGCTAACTCTTTCAAAGAAAATGGGTCATTCCCATGGATGACGAAAAAAGCCATTCCCATGGTAAAAATCATGGGGATCATCGCAAGCCGATAAAGGGCCCCGAATATAAAACCGATGGAGCAAGCAAGCTCCCCAAATATCGCAAGGCCCAAAGATATTGAATGCCCTACACCTAACGGATCAGGAAATGAGGCCGACATACTATCGAAATTTGTCCACTTTTGCATCCCATGAGATAATAGTAATCCACCGAAAAGCAAACGAAGCGCCAACAATAGTAATGAAATAGCCGTTCCATCCGGCTTCATTGGAAAAAGAAATTTGTAAATTACTGACATACTCTTCTGTTTTTAATCTTATCATTCTGTCTTTCTGATTATAAAACAAAATCAAGTTAAGGTTAGTTCAGTAAATATCCGTTTATAATCGGGGCTAAACTAAAAAAGCCCCCTTGATTTTTCAATCAAAGAGACTTCCTTTCCTTCGTGACCCGGGTGGGACTCAAACCCACGACCTTCAGAACCGGAATCTGACGCTCTATTCAACTAAGCTACCGAGCCAAAGACTGCGCAAAAGTACATATAATATCTTATTTAAACAAGTACAGGATAGAAATATTTCACTTCTGATATTTTGCATATAAGTCTTTTGTATATTCTGCCATTTTGCAAATAAAAACGATCATATTCTTGTTATTTTGCCATTAATCATTATCTTTGCCGCACATATTTCACAAACACAAAGTACAACAAGTATATGAGCTATCTTATTAAACCCGCAGGGTATAAAGCCTTACTTAACTTATCCCAGACTGAAATGGGAATCAAGAAGATCAAGGACTTTTTCCAGCAAAACCTCTCATCCGAGCTACGCCTAAGGCGCGTAACCGCACCTTTATTCGTACTTAAGGGCATGGGTATCAATGATGATCTTAACGGGACCGAGCGAGCCGTCACTTTTCCTATCAAGGATTTAAACGACTCTAAAGCAGAGATCGTACACTCACTCGCCAAATGGAAACGACTGACACTCGCCGATTATCACATTGAAGAAGGTTACGGTATTTACACCGACATGAACGCCATCCGCTCAGACGAGGAGCTAGGTAATTTACACTCTTTATACGTGGACCAATGGGACTGGGAACGTGTAATGAGCGAAAGCGAACGTAATATCGATTTCCTCAAGGAAATCGTCCGTCGCATATATGCCGCTATGGTCCGTACCGAATATTTAGTTTACGAGATGTTTCCTCAAATCCGCCCGACGCTCCCCCAACAGATTCATTTCATCCATTCCGAGGATTTGTTACAAAAATATCCTACCTTTACACCGAAAGAGCGGGAAGACGCTATCACCAAGGAATACGGGGCCGTATTCATTATCGGTATCGGATGCTCGCTAAGCAATGGGGAGAAGCATGACGGACGTGCTCCGGACTACGATGATTGGTCTACGATCGCCGAGAACGGACAAACCGGATTGAACGGGGATTTATTGGTTTGGGATGATGTACTAAACCGTTCTATGGAACTATCCTCTATGGGTATCCGCGTCAATAAGGAAGCCTTGCTACGCCAGTTGGATATTTGCAAAGCCGGGGAGAAAAAGGAACTATATTTCCACAAACGCCTCTTGAGCGGTGAACTTCCGCAAAGTATCGGCGGTGGTATCGGACAAAGCCGGTTGTGTATGTTCTATCTTCGTAAGGCCCATATCGGAGAGATACAGGCAAGTATCTGGCCGGAGGAGATGCGCAAGGAAGCACGTGCGGCTGGAATGATGCTTATTTAGTTAACAGCCAACTATTATATTATGGATGTAAAGATTGAAGAAAGCTGGAAAAAACGGTTAGCCGACGAGTTTGAAAAAGATTATTTCAAGCAATTGACCGATTTCGTTAAACAAGAATACCGCCAAGGTACTGTTTATCCTCCCGGTCCTTATATGTTCAACGCTTTTGAGCACTGCCCGTTCGATAAAGTGAAGGTCGTTATCCTCGGCCAAGATCCTTATCACGAGCCGGGACAGGCGCACGGACTTTGTTTCTCCGTGCAGGATGGGGTACCTTTCCCCCCTTCCCTCATCAATATATTCAAAGAAATACAAGATGATCTAGGGCATCCGGTTCCAACAACTGGCAATTTGATTCGTTGGGCAGATCAAGGCGTATTATTGCTAAATGCCACTCTCACAGTACGAGCGCATCAAGCCGGTTCCCATCAAAATAGAGGTTGGGAGACCTTTACTGATGCTGTTATTCATCGTCTGGCGGCTGAAAGAAGCCATATCGTTTACATATTATGGGGTTCCTACGCACAAAGGAAAGGTGCTTTCATCGATTCATCCCGTAATCTGGTTCTTAAATCAGCTCATCCGTCCCCACTTTCCGCTTACCGGGGATTCTTCGGAAACAAGCATTTCAGCAAAGCCAATGATTATTTAATCGCAACTGGGCAAACCCCCATCAAATGGGGCGAGAATTAAAAATTGAGAATTGAGAATTATTGGATTGTGTAACTTTAATTTTCAATTCTCAATTCTCAATTTTCAATTATTAATACCACTGCTGTCCATCCCTATAATTACTTCTCTTATCATACTTCAAATCTTTCAATAAAGCAGAGCTTACAGCGATACTGAATGTATAGGATTTATAAGGACCGACCGGAACGAAACTAGCCGTCATTTGCCAGCAGTGCAAGTTACGAGTTACGTTACAAGTCATATAAGAGATCTTCTTAGCGTCAAAATCATAAGTAGCGTTAAAGTTAAAACGCCAGTTCTTTGTCGGCTGGATATTTCCGTTAAAGCTCAAAGAGTGAGTCAAGGCGTAATCATACTCCAGTTTAGAACGATTAAAATCACCATACCGCAAGCTCAAACCATAACTAAACGAGAGGCTCCAAGGAATCTTGGAAATTAAATAGCCATCGGCATCTGTCTCACCGGTCTCTTTCTTTTTGCCCAACAGACGGCCACCACTTTCCTTATTCTCGCCCTCTCCTTCTCCATCCGGGTTCAATCCATCCGGATCTGCATTCGGATCCGTGGAAGCCGATTGATTCCCGGATTTATCCGATGAGCTATCACCTCCTCCAAACAACTTCTTGAACGTATCATTATTAAATGTATAAGAAAAACTGGTGCTAGTCCCTCTCAAACGGCCAATACCCTTGCCTGCTTTCCAACGGGGAATATCGACACGATGCCCATTCTCATCGTACGTATAGGTATCGAACTGACCATTCAAGTTCAACGTATAACTCTTGGATAATTTCAAACGTAAACCGACACTCAAGTCACTCCACTTAAATGAATCCGCCGCCATATTATAACTCATGCCTAACGACAGCTTATCGATCAGACTAATTTTCTTGAATCCAGTAGAGTCCTTATCCGAACGCACCTTCATCTCGATATTGTTATTTACGTCAAAACTGATATTTCCTTGTTTTCCCGTTCCCGGAACGCCATACATATTATGAGCGAACGGAGAATACGTATATTCACGATCCTCACCATTCGCGTCTTGATATACATAAGTCTCATAAAAACCAAAACGAGAAGAAGCGAAGTCCGGCTGGGCGCTTACCGTAATAGACGGCTCGAAGCGGTGACGGATCATCTCAACCTTATTACCCAAGAATGGCAACGGTTTATAAAAACCATACAAGGTAGTAGACGCAGAGATAGAAGCGTTAAAATCGTAAATACGATAAAAACCATACGTAGTGTCGCGGGCTACCAAAGCCTGTTTCTGCGTATCATATTCCTGTTCGATCTTGCTGGTGTACCAACGTTCCTTATAATTGAAAGAGGGAGAAATATTCAAGTACTTGAGCACGGAGAATGTAGCGCTTACCGGAATCGAGTGCTGCATAGCATTCTGCCAATCTTTGATCAAATTCGATTTGAATAATAAGTTTTCTTTTGTCGTTATACTATTACTAAACGTACCGGAATAACTCATGGAGATCTTCTCGTACCAACGCTCCTTCCCGACCGGATGTTTCCGCTTGAAAGGGAAGATACGACTCATCGTAACCGTCATGCTAGGCAAGGTCACGGCGATAGAAGAATCACGGGTCGTCTGGTTTATACTCATCGTACCGGAGATCGTGAACGGGTTATTCGGGAAACGTTTCGTTACGTTGATGGATGAACTCTTCGTATTCTGGTTCACATCGGCATATCCATTCGCATTCGGGTATAAACTGTTCTGATTATTACGGTCATACGAAGAGGTCGAGAAGTTTACGCTCGCCGAGAAAGACAGATAAGGATTCGCCTTAGGGTCTTGCGTATGCGTCCAGTTAACCTTGAAGTCCTTGGATAAATTATAGTCTGGCAAGCCCTTATCTCCCAATTTCGTCACCAAATAAGAAGCATTAAAACTGCCCGAGAATTTATAACGTTTGCGGTAAGCCGACTTGGCCGACAATCCCCAAGATCCCTTGGTATAAATCTCTCCCAACAAAGCCAAGTCCATATAATCGCTCAAGGCGAAATAATATCCACCGTCACGCAAGAAGAAACCTCTGGTAGACTCGTCTCCGAAAGTCGGCATAATAATACCGGATGAATACGTACTCGAGAACGGGAAGAAACAGAAAGGTAACCCGATCGGATACAACGGCACGTCCTCCAAGACCAGATAGACCGGACCCGTTACGATATTCTTTTTCGGGCGCACCTTCGCTTTCGTCATCTGGATGTAAAAGTGAGGATGCTCATGCTCGTCGCAGGTCGTATACTTACCACCCACCATGTTCAAGATATCCCCTTCCATCTTTTTCGTTCGCCCGGCGGTAACATACCCTTCGCCCTGCTGGGTAATCACGTCCGTGATATATCCTTTCTTGGTACCAAAATTATACCGCATCGTCTTCGACTCATACTGCTGATCGCCCTCCTTAAACAACGGATAGCCAAACTCCTGCCCGATAGAGTCGAGTCCAAACTTAGCGAACACGATGCTACTATCCATATTCATCTCAATCAATTCGGACTGCAGCTCGATATTCTGGTATTTGACATCGCCTTCCCCGTAAAGATATGCCCAGTTGCCAGCCGTCATCACGATAGAATCGGTCGCTTGATAACTGACCGGAGCATCTAGCCCGGTCTGCTTTTCTGGAATCGAATCTCCCGCTAACGTTGTACTATCCGTAGGAGCCACCAAGAGAGAATCAGTCTGCGCCAAGCTATCGGCAGGAGCGACAATCTCCTGCGCCTGCACGCCCAAGCCTCCCAAGAGGAAAACGAATAGAATGATTAGGACTCTATATATCAAAAACATTACTTCGTTCTTTGCAGTGTGTTACAGCGTACAAATGTATAATAAATAAACGAGCCCTTATGCTTTTATTCCCCTAAAAAGAGTTTACACCAGTGTTCAAACTGCTCAACTGTCTCATTTCCATACTTGGATAAGCTCTGTTTTATCTTATCAGCCGGTTTCTCTTTCGTCAATTTAGTCTTGCTAAAGAATTTATCAGCGAAACAGATCAATTGTTCTTCCAATGACACGGGACGCATATCCCGATGTGGAACAGGCAGGTTCCGCTCCTCGATCATGGCAAGCGAAAGCCCCGTTCCCGTATGCCTCTCGCAAACTAAGGCGTGGCGAGGATACCCCTCTTTCCGCATTAAATCGGCTCCCAGATAGCCATGACAGATATAATCGGCCTCCCCATGGCAATCGATATCTGGAGCGTTACACAAAAAGATCCCTATGTCATGCAACATCGCCGCTTCCTCAATAAAAGTCAGATCCAGATTCATCTCCGGATGCAAACGGGCCAATGCTAATGCCTTATCCGCCACGCTGCGGCTATGAGTCACCAAAATCCGGTAGGCATCCGAACTTTCCGGATAATATTTCTTTATTATATCAAGAGGTTTCATCCTATTTATTTTTTTGCGAGACAAAAATAAACAATCTCTCTCACATATACTACTTCTCATCACTGATACCCCTGAAACCAATTGCCCAGTTTCAAATCTTTTATATCCGCACCTGTTTCCCGTTCGCCTCTCAAATACTCAGAGAAGTAATCGACCATCCGCCAATAATAATATTCATTATAGTCATCAAAATGATGGCGTTTTCCCGGTACGATCAATATATCAAAGCGTTTGCCTGCCTTGATCAACTCGTCCACGACAACAATGGTATTCGCCGGATGCACATTATTATCGATATCGCCATGGATCAATAACAGATGGCCTTTCAAGTTCCTCGCCAATTCCTGATTGGTCGGGATGCGAATATCGAACGAGATATTTCCCATATCATCCGTGATCTCCTTTACCCCATGATGTTTCTCTCCCCACCACCGGTTATAAATGTTATTGTCATGATTGCCGGCACAAGATACCGCCACCTTAAAGAAATCCGGATAAAGCAGCATAGCCGCTGTAGACATGAAACCGCCACCGGAGTGTCCGTGTATGCCGACCCGGTTGATATCCATGAATTTATATCGAGCGCACAACTGCTCGATAGCTACTTTATGATCCGCCATCGGATAATCACGCAAATTTCCATATCCATAATTATGATACCACTTGGAGCGACTGGGATGCCCTCCCCTGTGTCCCATGCAAACCACGACAAATCCGGCTTGCGCCAAACGATCCGTACGAGGATTCATCGGGATGTAGCGAAAGAAAGTTCCCTCCTGTTGCGGTCCGGGGTATACATAGTTAATGACCGGATATACTTTCGTGGAATCAAAATCAAAAGGCTTATACATGATACCATACAAATCGGTCACCCCGTCGGCCGCCTTTACCGAAAAAGGCTCAGGGAATTTATAACCTGCCATGAGTAATTGAGAGAAGTCACTCTCCTCCAAGGTCATCAACCGGTTACCTTGGTTATCATACAATGCCGTAGCCGGGATCGTATTGACACGGGAATAGTTATCCACGATATATCGCATGGATTTATCCATAGAGACCAGGTGGAAATAATCGCCCGGAGTAATCAACTTTAAGCCCGAACCATCCAGATTCACCCGGTACAAATGCTCGTAATAAGGAGTCGTATCTCCCTTTTCCCGGGCATTCGCCTTGAAGTAAACGACACGATTCTTACTGTCCACGTCTACGATGGCGTCCACATGCCAAGGTCCTTTGGTGATACGGTTTTTCAAATTTCCTTGCGCATCATATAGATACAGATGCGCCCAACCATCCCGTTCGCTCCAATGGATCAATTCCTTACCATTATCGGTCATCGCTAGCGGGCGGGTTTCCATAGAGGTATTTAGACGTTCCTCAATGATCGCTTTTACCGAATCCTCCCCGATCGTATACGAACAGATATCCACCCGTTTCATATCCCGGCTGACACGGGTCAAATAGAAGGTCTGGTTATCTCCCAACCAGATCGAGTTCCGAGTGAGTCCCGTACGCTCCTTATCCGGTTTGGAGGCTAGATTAATTATTTGATCTTTAAAACAATCCACCCGGATTTCTTTCCGCTTTCCGGCATTTTCCAAATCAAAGAGATATAAATGAGCGATTGGAGAACCCGCCTCTCCCGGCATCTGATATTTATAAGTCTCAAGTGTAGGACGAGGTTTGGCGATCGAGTTAATCACCCATAAATCTTGCACTGCACGTTGATCCGACAAAGTTGCGGCGAAATAACGACCATCGGGAGACCAGTTCCCCATTACATATTTCCGCTTATGGTCACATAAAGTATCGGTATTCAAGAAGGTCCGGGGCATACCAAAGCCAAAATCTTTTTCGCCATCCGTAGTCAAGGCGATCTCGGATATCGTCTTATCCTCCGGGTCCTTCACGGCCTTCTCATAATCCTCATAACTCATGACATACAGGTTCAAATCTTTTGCGAAGACGACCCGCTTTTTATCCGGCGATATATTCGCCCAACGGATTTTAGCAGGAATCTCGTTTTTCGTAATCCGAGTCAACCGGAAGGACGGATAATCATACGAGAAAAAATAGTTCCCGTTCGTACCCTTTATCGAGAAAGTAAACGTGCGATCATCTTCCTTTAAGCGTAAATCTTCGATAGGAAGTTGTTGTCCGGTAAAAGGCTCTCTCACGATCTCGCTTATCTGTGCCGCCAACTCATCCCGATCGAATAATAATCGTTTATTTCTCGAATCGGGGTCCACCAGATACCAGTTTGTCCCCTCGCTCGTCTTATACTCATACCAGAATTTGTCACTATTATTAAAATAATTGGGGGTAAGGGTATAAGAGAAAAGTAACTGTTCCGCATTCGACGGGGCGAAACGGCGTGCTTGCGTATATTCCGGCAGGACATCTTGCGCATAGGTAAAAGGCACCCATGATAAACTCAAAAAGGCTACCGCATAAAAAAGTGTTTTTACATTCATAGATTCTTAGTATTGTCTGTTATTCGCCTCAAAAGTATAAACTTTCCGCAAGATACCAAGCAGATAGCGATCATTAGTTATGTGTAAGATACTTCTTCTACAAGCTACTAGAAAGATAAATAACAACTTTATTAGTAACAACTTTATTACAAACCTAATATTGATTATCTTTGCGATAGAATAATCGTTGAAAAATCATGGAGAATAAGCCTTTTATATTCGGAGTCGCAACATCGGGCGATAATTTTACCGATCGCGAGAAAGAGACAGAGCGTCTATTGTTGAACTTTCAGCATGGTGTAAATACGGTACTGATTTCACCTCGTCGTTGGGGCAAGACTTCTTTAGTGCAGAAAGCATGTCACTTGGCGCAATCCGACAAATTGAAAGTCGTGTATCTTGATATATTCTCATGCCGTAGCGACAGGGATTTTTATGATGCGTTCGCTGCAGCCATTCTCAAACAAACTTCCTCAAAGTTAGATGAATGGCTGGAGAATACCAAGCTATTCCTCTCACGTATCAGCCCTAAAATATCCATAGGCACCGATCCCATGACAGATTTTTCCATATCACTTGAGATGAATCCTCAAAGTAATGATGTTGATGAGATATTACAACTTCCCGAAAAAATAGCGCAAAAGAAGGGATATAATATTGTCGTATGTATCGATGAATTTCAACAGATTGCCGAATTTAAGGATTCGAAGACATTCCAAAAGCGATTACGTTCCGTGTGGCAATTACAAAAGTCGGTGTCTTATTGCTTGTTCGGTAGCAAGAAGCATTTGATGAATGAACTATTTGAAAAAAAGAGTCTTCCCTTTTATAAATTCGGCGATGCTATTTATCTGCCAAAAATCGGGACTTGTGATTGGATCAATTATATATGTGGTCGTTTTGAGGCTACAGGTAAGCAGATTTCAAAAGAACTGGCTGAAAAGATATGCCAAAGGGTAGACAATCATTCATCCTATGTGCAGCAATTAGCATGGTTGGTATGGATTCATACAGATAAGGTCGCTACGGAGCAGAACTTTGAGGAGGCATATCAGGATATCATCGATCAAAACACTCCGCTATTCGAGAAACAGACCGAAAGTCTGACGACTTATCAAATGAATTTTTTACGCGCCATTCTAGATGGAGTACATAGCGAGTTTACCACGCAAGAGATTCTACAGAAATATAAACTTGGCTCATCGGCAAATGTCAGTATCGTAAAGAGGGCATTAGTTAAAAAAGAGTTGATTGAAATAGAGAAACGCAAGGTCATCATTCCAGATCCGGTGATGAAAGTGTGGCTAAAAAAGGAATTGAGAGGCGTTTAAGACAACGCCCCCTAGCCTTCTGGACATGAAAAGCAAGGGGGCATCTTCTTTTATCCATCGGTTCTATTAACTGCCAACCTGAACGAGCGTCACGATCGGACGATCTTGCGCATCTTCAAATACTTTGGATTTTCCAGTTTCCATATCCACCTCGATTCTTAACCGGGGCATATCCGAATTGCGGATCGCTCCCAGGATGAACTTACTGCCTTGCGGTGCATTATAGGTATCCCAATCTCTATAAGTAGCGCAACCGGAAAAATCAAAGTCAATCGGGGTTACGCTTTTTTCTTCTGCTATAAAATCGTATTTGTAAATACTCTTATTCATGATTCGATAAATACAATTATTAGATATACCAACCACATTCTCCATCTCTCCGGGCTGGAAGCCAACTTCTCTGATCGTATTATCTTTTGAATTATATACAAGCATATTTGTATCATCCGTGGCTAGAAGAACATGGATAAAGCCGTTTTCCAATGTGTAAATTCTGGATCTATCCCAAGCGTAATTCGTTTGTGTTTCCTTTGAGATTGCTTGAACTAAATCATAGGATACCTCAACCCCGATTTCCAGAGGGAAAACTTTATACTGCTTATTTCCCCAATAATTACCTTTATCCGAGCATGAACAGCAATACATCTTTCCATTATATCCCACAAAATAATCGAATACATCATCACTTTTCGGAAACTCATACAGACCTCCATCCGCTTTGTACAGAATATATTTCTCTCCAAGATCATCCAACCTCACATAAGTCATACAATTCCCTGCGGCATCTACCTCAAATGGATGTTTACTCAAGTCTCCAATAGGGAACTGGTCTAAGTTCACTTTTTGCATGGTTATATTATCAGAGTTTTCTAAGGCAAATTTATAGATACCCTTCAGACTTTGACCCGAAGAAGAATATCCATTCGCTAAACAATAGGCATTATTCAAATTGTCTGTTCTGGGATTTACATCTATACCTTCTTTGATTTGATAGCTAAAATCAGTATCACTAAAACCTCGATACTTATTACCATCAATCACATACATCCGACCACTTTTCTTATTGATCAAATAACTATTCCAATCAGATGAGCCCCAATCTTCACCAGATCTATAGTATGTGATTCGTGGACAAAGTATATACTCATCATTAAGCGGCCATATGCTTTCCGGTACCAAACGAACCTCTTCATTCGTACCATCCACCATACTACGCACCGCCGTCATATTCCCATCCTTATCGATCTTGAATAAACTTAAATCATCTGCCGATGATTTTGTTTGAGCTCCACTACCGCAAAGCGCTAACATTTGAGCATCCGCTATATCCATCCTGACAGATGACAAACTAAAGTCTTTATATGGATCACTATTTTTATCGCAAGCGATCAACGAGATCAACAATAAAACAGAAGAAATTATTCTTTTCATACCACATTCCTTATATTTAATCAGTTAATATTTTTATTGTTCTCTTTTTATCTTTATCTACAAACAATAGGTAATAGATACCTCCAGATGTATTTCTCATTTGTATTTGATCTTCTCCATATATTATTTCCTTGCTCGTATATAAATGACCTAATGTATCATATACATATACCTTGCAACCGATAGGTGCTCCTTCTATCCGAATAGAATTACTCTCTTTCAAATAATAAGCCTTCAAATTATTTGTTTCTATCTCGGCGATATCTGTCAAGTTAGAATAAACTTTAATCGTTTTCAATACGGAATTAGCCAAATTATAATTCTCATTTCCGGGTTGAGAAGCTTTGACCGTTACATTTCCGATTAACGTATCTGAAACGAGCCACCAATCATTATCGATCTTCTCAATCTTAGCCAACAGCTCATCGTCCACAGAATATTGCACGGGCAATCCGGAAGAAGCTGTCGCTTCCAAACGAATCTTCTCCAGTGTGCCCATGGTTGTCAGTTTCTGTTCCCAAAGGATTTTCTGGTTCGCTTTTTCAATAGTCAATTTCACTTCTTTCATTCCGAAATAAGAACCATCTTCTATGGAAATAAGCACCTTATACACACCTGCGTTTGTGGGCGGTGTTGTCGAAGATTGAGTCGAGCCTTCCTTTTGATAAGTAACGACAGCCTTGTTTTTATCTACACGAGTATCATTAATCTGAAAGTCTACGGATTGAGGCTTCCCATCGTACATGCAAACCTTATCTTTCGCGATAATATCGACCGTAGCATCTTGTTTTGATATTTTCAGATTCGAGACACCAGAATAGAGAATATTAGAACCATAATAACTTTCACGCTGTGAGTCTTCTACCGCAAACAGAACCCGAAAGACCTTGTTCTTTACCCAAGATGATATTTCTTTAGAAAAGCGAATGTCTTGTATATAATCCGTATTGGAATAAGACATGATCGTATCTCGCTTATCCGACTCCAAATAGGCTAATATGATATGCATCTTTTCCTTTTGATCCATGGTTTTAAACTTGGCGGAGATATCGAAAGATAAGTTTATCTTGTTAGAGGCTGTTTTATCAAAAAACGGGGTTGTTATATAATTGAATTGTTTTTGATAATTATAGTGATCTCCTGTATAATACAAATAATATTTATCCTTACTCGATAGCTTCTCAACCCTCCAAGCTTTCGGAACATTCATAGACAAAGAGCTTTCATCAAACTTGTTCTCGTATGGTAATGCTCTATATGAAGGATATTCATGCGCACCGATATCCGTCTTTACTCCCATTGGACGGGGATAACCGGAATAGTCTTCCGGAGGCAGAGATATTCCGAATTTCTGTTGCCCCATGTCTATAGCGGAAGAACCCTTGGTAAGACGGAAATCCGCATTCTTTAATTCTTCTAATTGTTTTTCATTGGAGGCATTCCCTGTAAAAGACGTAGATTTTACGAATTTAAGTTCTTTCTCCGTTGCCAAGAAATTACCGTCACCTTTAACATAACTATCCGTGAATGCAGAATAAGAAGCACTTCCGTCAAATGTTCCAACTACGATACAATTCGTTAAACTTCCACCATTTTCATTTCCGGATAAAGATTTGTTATTTACGATTGTACAGTTGACATAAGAACTAGAGGAAATACCCCCATAAGTAGGCGCATAATTGTTATAGATATTACAATTATAATAATATCCACCGTCACCACATCCACCTCCTTCCTCTCCTGCCCTATTATTGAAAATTGAACAACTTATTGCCGTACCGCCATCCATTCCTCCTCTATTTCCTGATGCTTCATTATTATACACTTTACAATCCTTCAACAAACCACCAGAAGTCCCTCCCCCATCGAATACCGAAAAATTGTCACGAATAACGCAATTAAAAAGAAAACTTCCGTAAGCACCTCCTCCAGTTCTTTGGGAAATATTATTATATATATTACAATTGTAAGCCGTAGATTCATTCAGTCCTCCGCCAGATCCAAGAGAGTAATTTTCATATATATTACAGTCATAAAATTCACTACCAGATCCTCCACCGAAATTTCCTTCATTTTTATAAATCTCACAATTATGACATATTCCACCACTGACCCCTCCACCAATGTCTGAAAGCCTTGTTCCATTATGATGAATCCAGCTATGCATTGCGTTCCCGCCAATAATTCCACACGCTGAATTATGATGTATATTACAAAATTCCACAACGGTAGCAATTAATCCAATCCCATGATCATGGGCATCATATAATCCAGCTCCATTATGATGAATATCACAATCAGTAACAAACACACACCCATTCAAAAATCTTAAATCAATATCTATACCCGCATCTATTTCTCCTGTAATTGTTAATCCAGAGACAAATGACTCATGCCATTCCTCTTTTTCTATTTCATGTTCCCAATCATAACCATAACAAGAGATTCCACTCAATAATACAGTTTCGTACTTATATTCCCAGGGTTCGATTTTATCATTTTGATCACGATCAAACATCATCCTTTCTTGTTTACTATCTTCTTCACCACAAAATCCACCCAATATTGAAACCCCCAATTTCAATCCAAACAGCCGTCCCCCTGCAATTCCCCAATGCTGGTCTAGTTCGGCTTTATATGCCCCATAAGCGACCCAAACTTCATCCCCAGGCGAAGCACTGTTAATCATATCCTGAATACTTCCTGAAGCATTCGACCACGAAGAGCCGTCACCTGTGGCTCCACTTTTTACATAATAGACTGTTTTTGCATTTACATGAAGCGGTAACAGATAAAATAATAATCCTAATAAGAGACACCACTTTTTGTTCATATTATTATTTTTATTGGATTCCACACCAATTACATTTATCATTCTCACAAACATAGCATGATCCATCCCAATAAGCATCCTCTCCACATATTGGGCATTCAATTGGTTCAGTTACATCTATCGGTTCCTCTGAATCATCATCCAAATCATCACTATCATCCATATATTCAAAGTCTTCGCAATCGTTTATGTCTTCCACACTTCCATAACAATCATTTTGCATTCCGCACCGAAATCCTAAATCATGATCACAAATTTCACAAACACAATTTTCCATATTTGTCCATCCGTCTCCCTGTTCCCCTCCGTTCGACATCGCTTTTATAAGGTTACAATAAAAAGAAGAGGCGTGGAAACTGTTTAATGCCTTATCTGTCATAGAGGTATCGCCAAACACCCACCGTACAAATAATAAACAACAGTCCCACGCCCTTATGTATAACACTTCTCCCATACAGGAAAAATATGTATATACCAAAGACGTGAGCGCTTTCTGTTGCTATTATACTTGTACGGCTTTGAAAATTGGCGATTTTCTATGACAAGAATAATATCTTAAAAACGCTCTTCGTTAAATATGTCCTTCCGTTCGAAGCCTCTCTTGGCCGCTAAGTCTCGCTTAGCCACTACTTGGAATTACCGCAAAGATAACGCTTAATTATTTGTGAGCAAAGTTTATGACATGTAAAAATAGCATAAACGAAAGCCCCCGCCCAACAGCTTTCCCTTGCTGCCGGACTGGGGCTTTTTACTTACCTTCCCAAACGATTAGATCTCATCCGGGCTTTCGGAATCACCTCCCCCTTCGGAGGTTGTTTTGGAATCGTTCGTACTGTCCGTTACATCGAATTCGAATTCCATCGATTTCATCATCGTACGCAACTCCGCGCTGGGAAGGAAACGTAGTTTCACGTGGTGGATAGAATCCACATTCGCCTCTTTCTCATCTAAACTGCTCTTCGCGTTAAAGGAAGGGACGAAGGTACCGAAACCCGTCACTTGCACGGAATGGCCTTGCCGGATGAATGTCGTCATGGACTTCACCAATCCATAGACTACGGATTGAACCATTCCTAAGTTAATACCTGAGACCGCAGCGACTTGATCGCAAAGGGCCTCGAAACCTACTACTGTAGCCCGATCAGGGACTATCACATACTTTTCGGTCTTCGACTTGTCAAAGCCGAATGCCTTTTTGATTCGTCTTACTCGTAAAGCCATATTTTTTCGCTTTTTTGAGTTCAACAAAACAAGAATGAATACACACACTTGTTTACTCCCCTCATTCTTGCCAAAGAAAGAATAAACCTACCCAGCCCAAACGATATAAAGAGAAACATACCTCTCATAGGTCGCTTGCGGGCAGCGGCTAAATAAATATTGATCTTGCGGGAGAGAAAAGTTTTCATTAAGGCTAGCTTAATCATCGAATTTAAAACCACCCCCGGGGAAAGGGCTGAAAAATGACACCTCTATTTATATAACGTATCATCGACTTTAAATTTCCATCACTAAGAAAATGATGCCTCTTTATTTATAACGCATCATCAAGCGTAAGAATCGCTACTCCCATTACGATACAAAAGTACAACTATTTTCTCTTCTTGCAAACATTTTCCTAGAAAATATTTCAATAAATAAGCATTTTATCTCTTCAACCCCTCTTTACCTAGAAATCCAGAAACTACTTAGTAAGTAGACCTTCATCCTCTTAGTAAGTAGACCAGACCTCTGCTTAGTAAGTAAACAGGGGGTCTGCTTACTAAGTAGTTTTCATCCTATTCATAGAGTAAATCCCGGACTATTCCGCAAGAAAGATTTCGGCTTATAAAGCGACAAGCCCTGTTTTGCGGATACGAAAGAAAAAGTTTATCTTTGCCCATATACAAAATAAGACGACTATGAGCAGGGATATTCGTTGGTTGCAACGTTTCGATAATTTCTCCAAAGCATGTGCCCGTTTATTGGAAATAACGGATACGATGGAATATGATGCTTTATCGGAACTAGAGAAAGAGGGGCTTATTCAACGTTTTGAATATACGTTTGAGTTGGCCTGGAAGGTGTTGCAAGATTATATGCAATATCTGGGGTTCCAATTCCAGACAGGCCCGAACACGACCCTTCAGTTGGCTTTTGAGAATGGATTGATAAAGGATCATGATCGATGGCGAAAGATGGCAAAAGCCCGAATCCTGACCTCGCAAACATACAACGAGGACGAGGCGGATGAGATCGCAAAAGGGATTTACGCAGACTACGCTCCCTTGTTAAGGGAACTAAGGGATTTGCTGATTATTCGTAAGAACGAGACGGAGAACAAAGATCTATTTTAATAGTTTATTATGTTTGGATTAAGCGATAACGTGGTTGAAGAGTTGCGTGAGGTATTTCGCAGGTATGGCAACATACGGCGTGTACTTATCTTTGGCTCGCGAGCCAAAGGCACGAGTCATGCAGGCTCAGACATCGACCTTGCCATGGATGGAGAAGATATCACCTTTGGCCAACAGCTCGACATAAACAACCGTATCGATGATTTGGGTTTACTTTACAAAGTCGACTTGCTTAATTATCAGAAACAAAAAGGGACTCCTATCGGGGAACATATCGACCGAGTAGGTAAAGTTTTCTATTCAAGATAGACCCGCATTCATTTCTCACAAACATTTCGTACTTTCGCGATCAGTACACAGTGATATATTATATAATGTAATGAAACAGATCCTTATATTCCTATTTTTACTTTATTGCTTGACACCCCGTGTCTATTCACAAAACGCCCCGTTAAAGCTAGGTGCCGAGCGGATGGATGTCGTCACTCGTTTACTGAAGGGCAAGCGGGTAGGATTAGTGGTCAACCAGACTTCCATTTTGGAAAAGCGGCAGATTCATTTATTAGATGCGCTAGTAGCGGAAGGCGTAGACGTTAAGAAGGTGTTCGCTCCGGAACATGGATTCCGGGGAACCGGTGATGCCGGAGAGGAGATAAAAGACAGCCGGGACTTGAAAACAGGCATCCCCATCATCTCTATTTATGGGAAAAACAAGAAACCGTCCGCCGAGCAACTGGGCGACCTCGACGTGATTGTTTTCGATATACAAGATGTAGGTGCCCGTTTCTATACCTATATCAGTACGATGCATTACGTGATGGAAGCCTGCGCCGAAAACAACAAAGAGTTTATCGTGTTGGACCGCCCGAACCCGAATGACTTCGTAGATGGGCCGATCCGCCAGAAAGGATTCGAGTCTTTCGTCGGTGTCGATCCGCTCCCGATCTTGCACGGCTTGACCGTAGGGGAATTGGCATGGATGATCAATAAGGAAGGCTGGCTGAAAAGTGCGCCCGATACCTGCCGGTTAAAGATCGTAAAGATGGAGAATTGGAAACACGGAGATCCCTATTGGTTGCCGGTCAAGCCCTCTCCGAACCTCCCGAATGACCAGTCTATCCGCCTGTATCCGTCGCTTTGCTTTTTTGAGGCTACGAACGTTAGCGTGGGAAGAGGAACCTATTATCCGTTTCAAGTACTAGGTTTCCCGGATCCTAAATACGGGAATTTCACTTTTACCCCGACCTCCTTGCCCGGATTCGATACCAATCCCTTGCAAAAGGATAAAGTATGTTACGGCATCGATCTGCGGGAATATCCGTTCGAAGGAGGATTAACCTTGCGATTCTTCCTCGACTTCTACAATAAAGCGGGAAAGGATCAAGCCTTTTTCTTCTCCCGTCCGAACTGGTTCGATTTATTGGCAGGCACGAAGCAGCTCCGCTACCAGATCGTAAGGGGCTTATCCGAGAAAGAGATCCGGGAAAGTTGGAAACCCGAGCTGGATCAATACAAGGCCATGCGTAAAAAGTATTTACTTTATCCGGACTATCCTACTCAAAATAAAAAATAAGAACGAATGAATTATTGGGAATCGCATACCCAAGTCGCCGTACGTTTCCGCCGATTCGACCGGAAACGTTACGCTGCGTTCCGGAGTATGCACAAAGTCATTAACATTGGAGTCGTAACAGCAAGCACGCTACTATTCGCCCTGCCCGACACGGCGCAAGCCCAAAAGGTAATCGAGCCTAACCGGACCGGCGAGGAAGCTTCCGTAGAGCTGGAAGAGGTAGAAGTTAGCGCCTCCCGTGCGCCTATCGCACGGAATCAAGCGACCAAGATCGTGACAGTCATTCCCGCCCGTGAGATCGCGGCGGCACCTGTCACCAGTATCCAAGATCTTTTAGAATATGCCGCGGGAATAGACGTCCGGCAACGAGGAGAAGGAGGCACCCAAGCCGATATCTCCATCCGGGGAGGGACGTTCGACCAAATAGCGGTTCTCTTAAACGGGGTCAACCTCTCCAACCCACAAACTGGCCATTATAGTTTTGACCTCCCGGTGAATCTCTCGGACATAGAGCGTATCGAGGTGGTATCCGGCCCTTCTTCCCGTATATTCGGGGCCAGCGCTTTCGCCGGAGCGATCAATATCATCACGAAAACAGGAAAAGAGAACAGGATCTCGACCGACAATTACGCTGGAATGCATAAGCTCTGGAAACTGGAAGCTGCCATCAATCACGCGACCACTCATTTCGGACAGCGCCTTTCCGCAGGGTATGCCTCGTCCGGAGGGTATATAGACAATACGGACTTCAAACAATTAAATCTTTTTTGGCAATCGGAACTTAAAAGCGAGGAGGCCGATTTCCAATTCCAAGCCGGATACAACGACAAAGGTTATGGAGCGAATAGCTTCTACTCCGCTTCCTACCCCAACCAATACGACAAGACTCGCCGCTTTTTCCTCTCCGCCGGAGGAGAAACACATGGCAAAATCAAGTTCACCCCCAAGGTATACTGGACCCGACATTTCGACCGGTACGAGTTGTTCCGTAGCGATCCCGCCGATTGGTATACCGGGCATAATTACCATGAGACGGAAGTATTCGGAGCCAACCTCAACGCCACGACACAGTGGAAACTAGGAAGAACCAGTATGGGCGTGGAATTCCGAAACGAGGGAGTAAGGAGTAACGTATTAGGCAAGCCGATGAAGGAACCGCAGGATGTTCCTTTCGAGAAAGAAGGGCAATATCTAAAAAGCGATAACCGAAGTAACATCAGCTACTTTCTTGAGCATAACGTATTATTACGCCGCTTCACGTTGTCAGTCGGGGTCTTGGCAAACTATAATTCGGCCTTAAACGAAGGGATTCATTTCTATCCGGGAATAGATGCCAGTTACCGTATCGGGGACAATTTCCGTCTGTATGGGAGCTGGAACCGGGCATTGCGTATGCCGACTTTCACCGATCTTTATTATGAGGGTAAGACGAATAAAGGAAATCCGGACCTAAAACCGGAGGAAAGCGAGGCATTCGAGGTCGGACTGAAATACAACACTTACTTCCTCCGGGCTCATATAGCCGGTTTTTACCGAAAAGGCAAGAACATGATCGATTGGGTGAAAGAGAAACCGGAAGATATCTGGGAAAGCCGAAATCTGACAAAAGTCGATAACCTTGGTTTCGAGACTAACCTGAGTTTATTACCGAGGGAACTGGGCAACAAACGGTTCTTTATCCGGAAAATAGAACTGGGATATGCGTTTATCCATCAAGACAAGGATAGTGAGGGGTATATATCGAATTATGCGTTAGATTATCTGAAGCACAAGTTCACGGCTCAATTAAGCCATTCTATTTGGAAAGGTTTTTCGGCCACTTGGTATGTCCGTTGGCAAGACCGGGCAGGTAGTTATACTAAATACGAGAATCTTAAGCCGGCTTATGAGGAACCTTACGCTCCTTATTGCTTAGTAGATATGAAAGTAAATTGGGAATATCAGCGGTTAAATCTATATGCGGAGTTAAATAATCTGCTCAATTCCACTTATTATGATCTGGGAAATATCCCCCAACCGGGTATTTGGTTTAAGGCAGGACTCCGTTATAGTTTCAAATATTAATACCCAGTTGTAGAGACGGGGCACGCCCCAGTCTCTACAACTGGGTGATTTTATTTTTGCTTTTTGATCACCAACAACTTATCATTATTGGTCCCGAACAAAGCGATTTCCGTAACAGGAGCCGCCTCACCCTGTGCCTCAAAGCGCACCACCTTATTAAGCGCTTCCAGCAACTCACGCTCGCCGCTCATATCCGGGCAAGCCATTCGGGTAGTCGCTACCTGTGGGAACTTAATGATATTTCTATAAGCATCATTATATTCGATCTTCCCCATCAACCGATTGCAACCGGCATTTCCCGAAAGCCCTTGACGAGCCACGTCGAACACCAAAACCTGATGAGTCTCCTCGGGATTCAACGTCTTACCGTTCATCTCCACGACACCCCATTCACCATCCAGATCCGAGAAAGAAGCTACCACCGCTTTCTTGGATTTACAGCCGGCGAACAAACCGACGCCTACCAAAAGCAGGCAAATATAAAAAAGACCTTTTCTCATTAATTTCTCTCCAATACTAATAATACATTACCATCTTGGTCTACCAACAACATCTCATTCTCATCTTTTCCAGCCTTCACGGAACGAACCTGATCCATCGATTGAAGCACGCTCGTCTCCAAATCCATATTCGGACACGCCATCATAGTCGTAGCGCCCGGAGCGATCGTAATAGAAGATACATCTTCCGGATCTAACGTGATCGTCGTATTGAATAAATTACAGCCTGTATTTCCATGTAATTTCTTCTCAGCCATATTGAAGTCCATCTGTGGCAGGCCTTCTTCCAAGACTTTCTCACCTTTCACTTCTACCACATTCCATTTACCTTCCAACTTCTTCACATCTGTCTTGATGTCTGAACAAGAAAACATCATCCCAACGAAAGCGGGAAGCAAAAACGCATAAAACAATACCTTTTTCATCTTCATCATAATCTTTTATAAAATATCTATTGTAATTAGTAAGACGCAAATAGAAGGTGAAATGTTCCCAAGAGCACCCTGTTTTAGCTTATATTAACAGGATTCTTGATTAACATCCTCTTTTTCCACTTCTGCGTTCGCCATCGCAAACAGAGTACCGCTCCCCTGGAACACTCGTCCAAAGCAAAAGCGAACCACATCCCCGCTAAGCCTAATCCGAACACGATACCGAACATATACCCGCAGAACACGGCAAAGAACCACATACAGAATAACTCGATAATTACCGGGACCACGACGTCGCCTACCGAACGCAAGCAGAATAAGAACAGCAGTACCGTGGCCCGCCCTTGCTCCAAGAGTACATCTACCAGCAAGGCTCCCATCGCGATCGTTATGATTGCTTGATTCTCAGTAAATATCCCCAATAAAGGACGTCCCAACAGATAAACCCCGGTACTAGCGACCAGCGTAATCAGCAACGACCTCCTCCAAGCATACCAACTCAATAAATAAGCGGCTTGCTTCTTCCTCGCGCCCACCAAATTGCCGGTACAAATAGAAGTAGCTTGCGCGATCGACAAAGAAAAGATATAGCCGATTATCACGATATTCATCACATAAACACGAGCTGTCAAGTACTCATTACCCAGCATATTGATAAAGTAGACAATCGTCACCTGCGAGGCATCATACGAGATTTGTTCCGCTGCCGAAGGTAAGCCGATCTTCAACACATCTTTCAACTTCTGAAACGGGAACGGACGGAAATAAGCCAAAGGGATACGAGGCACCAACCGCTTGAACAGCATGATAAACAAAAGTGTCATCGCCACTCCCCGGCAAACAGAGGTAGAGATAGCCGCTCCTTGTACACCGAGGGCAGGGAAACCGAAATGGCCAAATATCAACGCATAATTCCCAAACACATTCAATACATTGATCAGCAAGGTCACCTGCATCGCGTAATTCGGCTTGTTCGCCGCACGGAGCACCGCCGATATCGTAAAACTAACCGCTTGGAAGAAGCCGAACCCTCCGACAATGTGCATATAAGTCTCAGCGTCCGGCATCAGATCCGGACGGATATCCATCAGGACCAACATCTCCCTACCGAACAAGAAAAGCATCAAGCTGATCAAGCAACCTACGCCGGCGTTAAACAACAAGGAGGTTCCTAACACCTGAATAAAACTCTTATTATCTTTCGCCCCGAAATAAAGGGCGCACATGACGGAAGTTCCGGTCGTGGTAATATTGAACAGCAGGAATACCATGTTCAGCAATTGATTAACCACACCTACCGCTGCCACCGCATTATCGGAATGATGGCTCAACATAAGCGTATCCACCACGCCTAAAGTCAACATCAGCAAGGTTTCCAGAAAGATAGGCCCTGTTAATTTAAATAATTTGCCTCTCAGCCCTCTCGGGGCACGGAATAGTCTATACATGTCCATTGATCTGCTTTCTACCTAAACACCTTTTTACGAGTCCGCGAAGGTACAAAGCTTTACGCTAAATAGGTTTCGCTATTTCTATTATTTTCCGTAAGTTTGTATCCGGTTGAATAATTTTTGATGAACAAACGAAGACAAATGGACAAGAAACTACCTATATGTATCGTATTAGCCATGTTGATGAGTTGTTTCTCCTGCAAACAGCCCCAACAGCCCACGGAAGACGCGGACATGGATACGCAGTGGGTGGATAGCTCACAACATCTGTATCAATACGGCATCTGTATCGATTCCTTGGACGTAAAAGAGTATTTGATGAAAAACGGGGATAATCCCGCCTCCATCTTCTCCGGGCTGGGCTTCACGGCCTTGAAAGCAGACAGTATCAGCAGGGCATCCACCCATGTCCTCGATCCGACGAAACTGCGAGCCGGCATGCATTATTACACATTTTCCACGGTAGATTCCTTGGAGACGATCCGATATATCGCCTTCGCCAAGTCGCTGACCGATTATGCCGTAATCGACTTGACCGGAGATACGATCAACGCCTATGAATTTAATAAGCCGATCACCCTCAAGAAAAAATATACGGAAGGAGTATTAAACTCTTCCCTATGGAACGTGATCAAGGCCAACGGAGGTGATCCGTATCTGGCGATCAAGATATCGGACGTGTACGCTTGGCAAATCGATTTCTTTGACATCAAGGATGGAGACTCTTTCAAGGTTCTATACAATGAGGCTTACATCGACGATACCACCGCCTTGAGCATCGCCTCTATCGAGGGGGCTATCTTTACGCATCAAGGCAAGGATTTCGTGGCGATTCCTTTCACCCAAGACAGTATCTTCGAATACTTTGATGAGGAAGGGAACAGCCTTCGCAAGGCGTTCCTGAAAGCACCGCTGGACTTTTTCCGGATCACATCCCGTTTTACGAACGCCCGTTTCCACCCGATCCTCAAACGATACCGGGCGCATCATGGGGTTGATTACGCGGCACCGGCCGGTACACCGGTACGCAGCATCGGAGCCGGTACGGTTATCGCCAAGGGATATCAAAACGGCGGGGGCAATTTCCTGAAAGTGAAACATAACTCCGTATACACCACGACTTATATGCACTTAAGCCGCTTCGCCAAAGGAATCCAAGTAGGCAGCCATGTGCAACAAGGCCAAGAGATCGCTTATGTAGGCTCCACCGGACTCTCTACCGGGCCGCACCTAGACTTCCGTGTCCATAAGAACGGGCAACCTATCGATCCGCTAAAAATGGAAGCTCCCCCTTCTGAACCGGTGAAACCGGCCTATAGGGATAGTTTCGCTTTCGTTAAGCGGCAAATCTTGGCGGAAATAGATAGCTTTCATGTAGCCACAGTTAGTAAAGCATCTGTTATATATGAGAAAGATAGTATCAACCATTTAAATAACTAGCGTATGAAATTCTTGGGGAATATAATATGGTTACTCTTCGGAGGGATTATAACAAGTGTAGAATATCTGATATCCAGCCTAATACTAATGATAACGATCATTGGTATACCTTTTGGCCTCCAGACCTTAAAATTAGCGATACTGGCTTTATGGCCTTTTGGCAGCCGTGTCGTAGACGAGGGCAATTCCGGAGGATGCTTGTCACTTATCATGAACATTATCTGGATATTCGTCGGAGGCTTTTGGATTTGCCTTACGCATCTAGGATTCGGCCTTTTGCTATGTATCACGATCATCGGCATCCCTTTTGGCATGCAACATTTTAAGATGGCAGCTTTAGCCTTGGCTCCTTTCGGAAAGAGCATCCAATAAGGGAACGTCTGACTTTTCTGTAGAAGACAGACATCCGGCAAGAATTTAAGATAGGATAAGGTATTATACCTATTTCTTTCTATACCTATACGTTCTCGCTCCTTATTTTATTTTCTAATTCACGTCATGGTCTGTACAGACCACAATGTGAACTATACAAATCACGCCGTGAACTCTACAGACCACGGCGTGATCTGTAGAATTATACTAGATATTCAAATGAATTCATCCGATATCTTTCAAGTATTCATAAGGAAGGAGGGAAGTATAAATAGCGTTCATATACATCTCCCTCATAGGGCCTAGGGGCGTTATAGCTCGATCTGGGAAACCGAGACCGGAGTATTCATGAAGATAGAGGCCGCCTCAGAAAACTTCTCTGCCGACTCCGTGGTAAGAAAACGGCAACTTCCTCCCTTCGTGAGTTTACGATCCATTTCCGGGTGACGCCCTAAATAATCTCGCAAACTCTCCGCTACATGCTCGCCTTGCGAGAATAGAGTGATGCCGGAAGGAAGAAAAGCACGGATCTTATCCATCAAAAGGGGATAGTGAGTACATCCCAAGATAAGCGTATCGATTTGCGGATCTACGGATAATAGATGGTCGATATGCTTTTTCACGAAATAATCCGCTCCCGGAGAATTAAACTCATTATTCTCCACCAAAGGAACCCACATGGGGCAAGCCTCGCCTGTCACTTGGATATGTGGGTACATCCTGCCAATCTCGATCGTATAAGAATTGGACGTAATCGTACCGCTCGTACCTACGATACCGATATGTTTGGTACGGCTGATTGTATCCACTAACTCAACTGTAGGACGGATGACTCCCAATACACGACGATTGGGATCCCATGTAGGCAAGTCTTTTTGTTGGATCGTACGAAGCGCTTTCGCCGATGCCGTATTACAAGCCAAGATCACCAATTGGCAACCCGACTCAAACAAGCGCGATACCGCCTGACGGGTAAATTGATAAACAACCTCGAACGAACGGGTTCCATAAGGAGAACGTGCGTTATCGCCCAGATAAACGTAATCATAACCGGGCATCAACTGATGAATCTTATCGAAAATCGTAAGTCCGCCATAACCTGAATCAAAAAGACCGATCGGACCGGGAGTTTGTGGAAACATATCAGAAACCTTCTTTTATAAAGTACAAAGGGTGCAATCCTTTCGGAAAACACCCCCTCTTTTATTCTATAGAATAAATTTTCTCGCTAATTACAAACCGAGTTTCGTACGAACAAACGGAGTTGCGTCTACTGCGTTAGTACCCGTATAAAGCAAAGCTGCCGGATCGATGATATACGTATATCCCTTCTCCTCGCCTACCTTCTGGATAGCCTCGTGCAACTTCTGTTGGATCGGTTGCAATAATTCTTGTTGTTTCTTTTGTACGTCTTGCTGAGCTACCTGAACGAAGTTATCCATACGTTCTTGGATATCTTGAATCTCTTGCATTCTTCTCAACTTGATATTTTCTGTTAATGAATCTTGCTGCGCTACGAAGTCTGAATATTTCTTTTGGTATTCATCTTGCATTTGCTTCAATTCAACTCTATATTTCTCATTCAAGTCTGCCATTTGTTTTTCCATACCAGATACCTCCGGCATAGCCATAAACACCTCTTGAGTTTTTACAAACGCAATTTTAACTTCCTGAGCGATAGCTCCCAACGGGAGAATCATCAACAATAAAACAATAAGTTTCTTCATTTTTACTATATAATTACTTTGTTATTAATCAAGCTTTCACACTTTTCATGCATAAAGCGCACAAATGTAAGCATTTATTTTGAATATCCTAACTTAATCAGCACTTCATTACTGATATCGATCTTCGGAGAAGCGAAAATAATGCTCATAGCTGAAGCTCGATCCCAAACAATTTGATATCCCTTGTCTTCCGAGATTTCTTTCACCGCATTATACACCTCGTCTTGAATCGGTTTCATCAAACTCTCGCGTTTCTTATATAACTCACCCTCAGGACCGAAATATTTACGTTTCAGATCTTGCGCCTCTTGCTCTTTCTTCACGATCTCTTCCTCACGTTTCGTTTTCATCTCGGCGGAGAGGAATACCAGATCGCTCTGATAATTCTTATACATATTCTGAGCTTCTTGCTGAATCGCTTCCACCTCATTTTGCCATTTCTTGGAAACTTGGCTCAACTGCTCATTGGTCATTTCGTAAGCCGGAATATTCTTCAATATATATTCCATGTCGATTAAAGCGAACTTCTGTGCCATGCCGGCAAAAGAACAAAGCAACATCAGACAGCTCAATGTGATAATCTTTTTCATACTCTCTTTATTTATAGTTCTACTTTATGACTGCAAATATAACAGAGGGTTTACTTACAGCCTACCAATATTCGTTAAAAGTATTTATTTAAATGTAGAGACGGGGCGTGCCCCGTCTCCACATACGGAACACGCCCCGTCTCTACATACGAAGCTATACCCGATCTATATTTTAGAATTCCTGTCCGATGATAAAGTGCAGGTTACTACCGCTACGTTTACCATTAGATCCATAATTCGGCTCGTCGAAACCATAAGCCCAGTCGAGTCCCATCAAACCGATCATCGGCAAGAATATACGGACACCGACACCGGCGGAGCGTTTCAAGTTAAACGGATTAAAATTCTTCAAATCAGTCCAAGCGTTACCAGCCTCCACAAATACCAATCCGTAGATCGTAGAGGAAGGCTCCAGCAAGAACGGATATCTCAACTCCATAGCCAAACGAGAATAAGCGTATCCATAAGAGTTGTAACCACCATTACCGGCGATACTACCATTCTCATAACCTCTCAAACCGATCGTTTCCTGAGCATAGGTACTGGAGTAACCACTCATACCGTCACCACCCATATAGAAGGTCTCGAACGGAGACTTCTTATTTTTATTATAAGTACCTAAGAAGCCATACTCAACACGGGTCATCAATACCGGCGTACGTTTCACGGTCAACGGAGCCAACGGAGAGAAGATCTTCGCTTTGAACTTCCATTTATGATACTCGATGAATTTATACTTATCCGGGTCTGAGCTTGACATCGACGCATAATCCTTACCATCGAATAAAGAGTAAGGAGGCGTAGCAGCTACAGACAACATGAATTGTGAACCCTTACGAGTATACAACGGGTTATCGATAGAATTACGTTGCAACATCAACTCCAAGTTGATATTATGGCAATTTCCGTTATTAACCAAGAAATAGTCCCAATCATGCATCATATACAGCTGATAGTTCAACGTCGCCATGAACTGGAAGTAGTCATCCGGCCAATTCAAGCGTTTACCATAACCGGCCGCTAAACCGAACATCATGATAGACTTATCCGGGTCGTAAGCATACTCATAACTATTATTGTAACCATAGTTGCCGTAATAGTTGCTACCATAGCCATAACCGCCCCCATAATAACCGGGATAACCATAGCCATAGCCCGGATAGCCATAACCATAACCGGAATTGGTCAAGTAATTGCTACTGATATCGGTTTGCTTTGAGAAATAAGCGCTGACAGACAATGTATTCGGTCGTTTACCGCCGAACCAAGGATCCATGAAGGAGATGCTGTAAGCCTGATAATAACGCCCATTCGTCTGGCCGCTCAAAGTCAATGTCTGTCCCTCACCTTGCGGGATGATGCCCTTATAGGTTTTCGGGTTCAAGAAGTTCTTCATAGAGAAGTTCGTAAACTTCAAACTTAACTTACCGATCACACCCGTCTGTCCCCAACCTGCGGAGAACTCGATCTGGTCATTCGCCTTGGAAACCAAGTTATACTCAATATCCACGGTTCCATTCTCAGGATCAGGCAGCGGCACCGGATTCATGTTTTCTGGGTCAAAGTGTCCCATCTGGGCCAACTCACGAACGGAACGCATCAAGTCATCACGGCTGAACAACATACCCGGCTTGGTACGCAACTCACGGCGAACGATATCCTCATACAAACGGTCATTACCATTAATGATAATACGGTTGATCGTCGCCTGCGGACCCTCTTGGATACGGATCTCTAACGAGATAGAGTCATTCGCTACATCCACCTCTACCGGATCGGCGTTGAAGAACAAATAACCGTTATTAAAATAGACATTCGAAACGGCATCATCATCCGTACTCAAACGTTCGTTCAATTTCTTTTGATTATACACCTCGCCCGGTTTCATACCCAACACGGCCATCAAATAGTCCGTAGAATATTGCGTATTACCCACGAAGCGAATATCTTTCAAATAGTATTTCTCACCTTCATCCACTTTCAAGAAGATATCTACCTTCTTCTCGTTAAAGTTCGCCACGCTATCGGACAATAATACGGCGTCGCGATAACCATGCTCGTTATATTTAGCGATTATATTTTTCTTATCGTTCTCATATTCCTCAGTCGTGAACTTCTTCGTGCTGAACATCTCCATGATACTGGTTTTCCAGTCGTTCGGCAAGCTGAACTTCTCGTTCGTCTTCTTCATCGCCTTCTTCAACTCCCGGGCAGTCAGTTTTTCGTTACCCTCAAAATAGATACGATGGATCTTGGTCTTTTCATTCTTATCGATATTGATATCCACGATCACCTCGCCTTCATTCGCGGGATCGTCCTTTTGCTCGATCTCGACATCCACGTTCTTAAAGCCTTTGCCATCGAAGAACTTCTGGATCACGATCTTGGCACGGTCCATGACGTTCGGTGTCACCTGAAAACCTTTCTTCAAACCCAGCTTCGCCTCCAAGTCCTCACGCTCGCCTTTCTTGATCCCGTGGTAATTGACTTGCGAGATACGCGGACGCTGCTTCAGCTGGATCTCCAGCCAAATCTGGTCGCCCTCGATCTTCGTTGCCAAAATCTTCACATCCGAAAACAAGCCATGTTTCCAAAAACGCTTCACTGCTGTAGTGATCTCCTCTCCCGGTACGGTAATCTCATCGCCTACCGACAAGCCCGAGAAGCCGATCAACACAAAATCATCATAATTCTTGATACCCGTAATCTTTATATCCGCAATCTTGTATTTCTTCGGAGCTAACGAGTACGAAATGACCGGCACTTCTGCCGGCGCCTCAACTTGGGTAGTGTCTATTTCTTGGGCAAACGCACCGCAAGCGAAACCCAAGCAAATAAAAAACAGCACTATTCTTTTGTACATATAACAGCTATTGTTTATAAGATTAATTGCTCACTTGTCTTACCGAAACGACGCTCACGTTGCTGGTAATACAATATAGCCTCATACAACTCTTCTTCTCTGAAATCCGGCCAAAACACATCCGTAAAGAAGAATTCAGCATATGACAACTGCCATAGCAAGAAGTTACTGATGCGTTTCTCTCCTCCGGTCCGTATCAAAAGATCGGGATCGGGGATATTTTTGGTCGTCAAGTGGTCCGAGACCATAGCCTCGGTTATATCATTGGGGTTTATTTTCTGTTCCAAGACCTCTTGGGCGAGTTGCCTAGCCGCTCTGGTGATCTCCCACCGGGAAGAATAACTAAGCGCCAGAACAAGTGTGGTTCCCGTATTCGCCGAAGTCGTATCGATACATTCTTGCAATGTATTATAAGCATCCTCACGCAAACGGGAAAGATCGCCTATGGCGGTAAGGCGAACGTTTTTCTTCATCATGTCCGGAGTCTCCCGGTGAATGGCAGAGACCAGCAAGCTCATCAGCGCTTGGACCTCTTCTTCCGGACGATTCCAGTTCTCGGTAGAGAAAGTGTACAACGTCAGATATTTCAATCCGAGTTGAGTGACCGCATCCATAATCTTACGGACCGAAACAACGCCTTCCTGATGCCCGAAGCTACGGTCTTTCCCCTTCGCCTTGGCCCAACGTCCGTTCCCGTCCATAATAATTGCCACGTGCCGTGGCAAGCGATTCTTGTCTATTTTCTCAATCAACGACATTTTTTATCTTACTAATATTCACTTATATTTTTCGCATTGTTACAAGTACGACACCTCGGGCCGAAATCCCATGTAACAGACAACAACAAGAAAGAGTACCAATCTTTATTCTTAAGAGCGCTACCCTTAACACCATACGGATCGTCCAACATGTCCTTTCCCTCTAGGCCATCGCCAAATAACTTACGAAACGAGAACTCGCACCCTAAATTAAGGCGGTTCTTGATCTTATATTTCATGCCCACGCCTAAAGGAATATTCGGGCTGGCGAAAGTCTTCCCGCCACCCGGAGCCACCGTCAGCCCTATGCCCACCAAGACATAAGGAGAGAAACGCTTCGCCCCCGCATAGTCGAACTTATCGCTATACGGGAAAAAATTGAACTCTGCCTGTCCCCCCAACTCCATGATACTACGGTTGAAAGAGGTTGGGGCATTATTCGGAAAAACGTTCTCCATACCTTCGGTCTTACCGGAAACCTGTCCCCACATCAAGTTGGCTTTCAAGGCCCAACGAAAGTTGATGTTATACCGGAACACGGCTCCCACCGCCGGATTCATTCCTTTAAATATCGTATTCTTGTTGGCGTCGCCCATATAAAAGGCGCCACCAGCCATACCACCGATCTCGTACTTATATTCCTGCGCCCAAAGCGTAGGGACCGTACCCGCTAATAGGATGATTATGAGAAGCCGCTGAAAAAAAGTTGAAGTCATAAGCCTTGCTGTTATATATACCACACTTCTTTTTCTAACGCTAAAAGCCTCATAAAATTATACATCTCCTATCGAACTTTTCTATTCCTTCGGGATCAAACGATTGATACGGCCTCTCCAAAGTTGGTTCAAGTCATTGGAACCAGTGCTGGTCTTTCCTCCGAAAATGTTCACGAAATTCTCTTTATCCACAATAATTGAGGAAAAGCCTCTCGCCGCATAGTCGGTCGGTAACACCACCATCGAGTCGATCAACGACCAAGAAATACCATAATCTATCGATTGATACATATCTTTCAATGCCTTGTTCGAAGCGTCGATACCTCCGATCAAGAAAAACTTATCGTCATAATTCGTGATCATCGCTCCCTCACGCTTCGTGAAGTTTGCGTCACCGGAAGCCATCAACGCCCAAGAGATACCATCCATGGTCGCCCAAGTCGTATTAACCACTTGGTTGTCCGCGGTACGTCCGCCGGCGGTCATCAAGTACTCATGATACATTGCGGCATATTGGAGATTGCTAAATCCGGTAACAGGGAATCCGCTAGCCACCGCATCTCCGGCGATCCACTCCATGGATTCGTTCATCGCATAGAACGCTAGCTTTCCTTCCTGATCCACGATCGTAGCTAAGGCGGAAGGCTGTTTCGTGCCCTGCTTCACGCTACCCAAAACGTATTTCACGGAAGGGGCGTTCTCTACAGCGCTCCAAGTCAAGCCATCCTCGGATCTATATAATGTGCCATTTGTAGCCGGCACATATAAAGCATTGTTATACTCAGTAATCTGGGAGATCAAAAGCCCATCGGAAGGCAGACCGGCCAAGGATAATGACTGCCAGCCCTTAGGCGCACTTACCGAAGCGTAATATAATTGGTAAGGTTTACCGGACTCGGCGGGTTTCACATACATAAAGTAATTCTCCGATCCATTATAATCGTAGGTTACCACCTTCTGATCCTTCACGGTAATGCCAATCATAGGATTCGCGTACATACTCCAAACCATAGAGTCCGGAACCACTTGATGGATATTCACCTGCGCCATATAGACTTTTGTCGTGACTTGGTCATACGCATGAACCACGAACTTTACCGGAGCGGAGAAATCGATGGAATCCGACAAACTACTTAAATAATAAGTGGAATCGGGATAAGCCTCGGGACTAGCCTCCACGCCACCTATCACTGAAGAATTAGCGAACCCAATCTTACAAACCACTTTCTCGATCTTCGTACCAAAAGGTAAAGAGTCTATATTAAAAATCCGTCCCGTTAGCTGGTCTATCGTAAACTTCACAGTATCCAACCCCGACACAGAATCATGACTTAATGAAAAAGTATGTATCTGGCAATTCTTAATAGCTTCTACACCAACGATTTCATCTGACTTCAAACAAGAAGACAGCACTAACGCAAAACAACCTGTTATAAATAGTACTAATTTATTTTTCATCAAAAACATAAGTTTGTCGCATATAAAGGCACAAAAGTAGAAACATTTTTTGCTTTCACCCTAATACCTGCTAATATTTATAATATTTTAGTTGATTATATGAGCCTTAAAATTCATAGTTATGATTTTTCGAACTCATCGTTATGATTTAAAATTTCATAGTTATGATTTTTAATGCTCATAACAGAACGTCTAGAGATGCCGCTAACAGCCTCCTTTCCAAGCATCGGCGCATGCACCCCTTGATACAGGCGAACCGGAGCTGTTTCCACCCTCGCCTCGTCCCACACATCCGCTTCCACGAAAGAATTAATCAACTGGGCCCCACCTTCCACCAATAAGGAATCCAACTTCCGGGCAGCAAGATGATCTAGCACTTGCCGGATCACCGGGCCCTCGAAATCTATCCGGATATACTCCATGTTCTCTCGGTTTTCCACTTCCTTCTCCGTAAATATTAATGTACGTGAGAAACCATTCAGCAACCGATAAGAATCGGGAATAACGAGCCGGCGATCCAATACGACCCTAACCGGAGAATTACCGGACCAATGGCGCACGTTCAATGAAGGATTATCCAATAAAGCGGTCCGTGTACCGACCATGATAGCCGCCACCTCCGAGCGAAGTTTATGCACCAAGCGTGAAGTCTCCGGAGAAGACAAAACCGTGACCGGCTCCGACACGTCCGTACGCAAACGATCGATAAACCCATCCTCGCTCTGCGCCCATTTCAAGATAATATAAGGACGGCCTTTCGTTTGTAGCGTCATAAACGCCTTGTTCAACGCACGGGCTTCTTCCTCCATCACGCCTGTGACGACCTCGACACCAGCCTCACGCAACATCCGCACGCCTCGCCCCGACACCTCGGGAAAAGGATCCAAGCAACCGACCACCACCCGTGGAATCCCTTTCCGGATAATCAACTCGGCGCAAGGAGGCGTCTTCCCATAATGAGAGCAAGGCTCCAGACTCACATAAATCGTACTGTCTTTCAACAAAGACTCGTCTTTCACGGAAGCGATAGCATTCACCTCGGCATGCGCCTCCCCACATTTCCTGTGAAATCCCTCACCGATAATACGGCCCTTATGCACAACCACCGCACCAACCATCGGATTCGGACTGACATTTCCCCTCCCTCCTTTAGCCAACTCGATGCAACGAGCCATGTATTTCTCTTCAACCTCTACCATAATCTTTGCATATAAACGGTTTTTACACTACTTTCGCGATAAAACAAGAGTAAGATATGACTGAGACCATCGCCTACATCCGAAATTCCCTCAAAGATATTTATCCTCCCGGCGAAGCCCAAGCGCTCGTCCGGCTCATCATGGAACGTGTTTGCGGTCTTTCTACCCATCAACTCCTGTTAGGCAAAGGTAAAGAATTATCTGATACGGAGAAATTTAAAATCAAGGAGATTGTAGAAGGACTGCGTTTATACAAGCCCATACAATACTTATTAGGCATAGCGGATTTTTACGGGATAGAGTTTAAGGTGACGCCGGACGTATTGATTCCCCGCCCGGAAACCGCCGAGTTGGTCGAGCGGATCATCACGGACTACCGAGGCCAAGCCCCTCGTATATTAGATATTGGTACGGGAAGCGGCTGTATCGCTATTTCCTTGGCGAAACATCTTCCGAAGGCTGAGGTAGCGGCGGTGGATATATCACCCGAAGCGCTCGCCGTGGCCGAGGAGAACGCCCGACTGAATCAAGTTTCCGTATCTTTCCTCGAATTGGATATCCTTTCCGAAGGTTATCCCAGTTTCATGCAAGGAAAACTAAAGTTTCACGTAGAAGAAACAAAAGTTTCACGTAAGGAAAACAAAAGTTTCACGTACATGAAACCAAAATCCCATACGGAAGAAACCGCTGTTTCTCCTATAGGCAACTTCAATTGCATCGTCAGCAACCCTCCTTATATAATGAATAAGGAGAAAGCGACCATGGAAGCGAACGTTTTGGAGAACGAGCCTCACCTGGCCTTGTTCGTTCCCGATGACGATCCGCTTCTCTTTTACCGGGCCATCGCCCGCTTCGGACAAAGGCATTTGGTGGAAGGCGGGCATCTTTACTTCGAGATCAACGCCCTTTGCGGAAAAGAGACCGTAGCGATGCTACGTCAAGAGAATTACACCGAAGTCGAATTAATACAAGATTTATACGGAAAAGACCGGATCGTAAAAGCAAAAATATGAAAGAGATAACCGAACCCGAGATGTTGCACCGGGCAGCCGCCTATTGCTCCACCGCCGAACGCTGCATACAAGACGTACAGAAAAAGATCGATGCCGCCGGACTTCCTCCCGACGCCTCCGAGCGTATCATCGCCCGCTTGCTGAAAGAGCGGTTTATCGACGAATCCCGTTACACCCGTTTCTTCGTGAACGATAAGCTACGGTTCAATAAATGGGGACGGGTAAAAATAGGCTACGAGCTTTATAAGAAAAACATCCCCTCCCCGATCCGGGAAGAATCGCTCGCCGCCATTGACGAGGGAGAATACCGCTCCATCTTACTCGATTTACTAAAAAGCAAAAAGAAATCGACCAAAGGAAAAGACGAGCGGGACCTATTCAACAAGTTACTCCGTTTCGCCTCCGGACGAGGTTTCGAAAGCCGGATCACGTTGGATTGCCTAAGCCAATTATTCAAAGGAACAGACTGCGAGGATTATGCCGACGACATGGAATAATCTGCTCAACCTGTTTTTCCCAAACTTATGTAAAATATGTAAACGACCACTCGTCGAGGGAGAAGAACAAATTTGCCTGAAATGCCTATGCGACCTGCCGCACACGGGATATCATCAACTGGTGAACAACCCCGTCGAGCAACTTTTTATCGGAAAGAACCGGATCGAATACGCCACCGCTTATCTACGATACGAGAAAGGCGGAAAAGTACAAAGCCTGATACACTCGCTCAAATACCATGATAATAAAGAGCTGGGCTATCTACTCGGACGACAGATAGCGAGAGAGCTCCAAGCGGATCACAGCCCGATATGTACCGTAGACCTCCTTATCCCCGTTCCCCTGCATCCCCGCAAAAAACGGCAAAGAGGTTACAACCAGTCCGAATGGATCGCCTCCGGCATCCGTTCCATATGGGATATCCCCATCGATACGCGAAGTCTAGCCCGCACCACCCACACAAGTACCCAAACTCGTAAGGCCATTTACGACCGTTGGTTAAATGTATGTTCTATTTTTAATGTCATTCATCCGGAAAGCTTAAAAAACAAACATATCCTGCTCATAGACGACGTGATCACAACCGGAGCCACGATTTCCGCTTGCGCAAAGGCTTTATCAGGGATTCCGGGCATACGCATCAGCATTTTAGCCCTGTCTGTCGCATAAATATTAATAAAAAATTAACGTACGATATTCAAGGTAATGTCATTCAGTTTATCTATTTTTGCAGACTGATATAAATATAGGATTGTATGAAAACACTGGAAAGTTTAGTAGCAGAAAAATTATTAAAGATTAAAGCCGTAAAGTTGCAACCGGCCAATCCGTTTACTTGGGCATCCGGCTGGAAATCTCCGATCTACAATGACAACCGAAAGACTCTTTCTTATCCGGTCGTTCGTAGCTTCATTAAATTGGAGTTGGCTCGTGTGATTAGTGAAAAATTCGAGAACGTAGATGCCATTGCCGGTGTTGCTACAGGCGCGATCGCTCAAGGTGCTTTAGTAGCCGATTTATTAGGATTGCCATTCGTATACATCCGCTCTACGCCAAAAGATCATGGATTGGAAAACCTTATCGAAGGAGAATTGAAACCGGGTTCTAAAGTAGTGATCATCGAGGATTTGGTATCTACCGGAGGTAGTAGCTTGAAAGCCGTACAGGCCGTACGTAACTTTGGTTGCGATGTCGCGGGTATGGTAGCTATCTTTACCTATGGATTCCCTGTAGCGGAAGCCGCTTTCAAAGACGCTAAAGTAACATTGACTACATTGAGTAACTACGACGCAGTCTTGGAAGAAGCTGTCCGTACGCATTACATCGATGAGTCTGAGATCGCGGTTCTTCAGGAATGGCGTAAAGATCCGGCTAACTGGGACCCGAAATAAGTAATAAACAAAAAGACACTCAATGACTGAAGAATTTGTGAGTGAGGTCAAACAGATCCCACACAATGATGAACGTATCTTCACGATGTTGTCCGATCTTTCCAACTTGGAACGTATCAAGGATCGCATCCCGCAAGATAAAATAAAAAATTTTGAGTTCGACAGCGATACCTGTAGTTTCGCTGTCGATCCCGTTGGTAAGATTACCTTCCAGATCGTAGAAAGAGAGCCGAATAAATTAATCAAGTTCACGACGACCAACTCTCCTGTTCCCCTTTTCTTGTGGATACAATTGAAACAGGTGGCCGAGGACGACACACGGTTAAAAATCACGGTTCGTGCCGATCTGAATCCGTTCTTGAAACCAATGGTATCGAAACCTTTGCAAGAGGCTGTGGATAAAATCTCGACCGTTATCGCCTCCTTGCCTTATTAATTCCTTTTTCATTATGGCTCAGAAACTTTGGGAAAAAAATGTACAGGTAGATCATGAAGTAGATATCTTCACGGTAGGTAAGGACCGTGAGATGGATCTTTACCTCGCTAAATATGACGTATTAGGCTCTATGGCGCATATCACGATGCTGGAAAGTATCGGTTTATTGACCAAAGAGGAACTAAACGTCTTATTAGCAGAATTACGGAATATATACGCCGTAGCGGATCGTGGAGAATTCATCATCGAGGAAGGCATCGAGGATGTGCACTCGCAGGTGGAACTCATGCTTACACGCCGTTTGGGCGATATGGGCAAGAAGATCCATAGCGGGCGTTCCCGCAATGATCAGGTTCTATTGGATCTGAAACTTTTCACCCGTTCGCAAATACAAGAATTGGTTGAGTTGGTTTCCGGCTTGTTCGACGTTTTGATCTCCCAGAGTAACCGGTACAAGGATGTACTGCTTCCCGGATATACGCATCTACAGGTAGCTATGCCCTCTTCGTTCGGACTTTGGTTCGGCGCTTACGCGGAGAGCTTGGTAGATGATTTGCAACTTATGCAAGCCGCATACCGTATTTGCAACCGTAACCCGCTGGGTTCCGCCGCCGGATATGGTTCATCCTTCCCGCTAAACCGCCAGATGACTACGGATTTATTAGGTTTCGACTCGCTGGACTACAATGTGGTATACGCCCAGATGGGACGTGGCAAGATGGAACGCACCGTGGCTTTCGCTATGGCGGGTATCGCCGCTACGCTCTCCAAGTTAGCGTTCGACGCTTGTATGTTCAATAGCCAGAACTTTGGCTTCATCAAACTGCCGGATCAGTTCACGACCGGCTCCAGTATCATGCCGCATAAGAAGAATCCGGATGTATTTGAGTTGACACGTGCCAAATGCAATAAGCTTCAAGGCTTGCCTCAGCAAATCATCTTGATCAGCAATAATCTTCCTTCCGGTTACTTCCGGGATCTCCAGATCATCAAGGAAGTCTTCCTACCGGCTTTCGACGAGCTGAAGGATTGCTTACGCATGGTAACTCATATGATGCGTGAGGTGAAAGTGAACGAGCATATATTGGACGATGATAAATATTCTCTATTGTTTAGCGTGGAAGAAGTGAACCGCCGTGTCTTGGCCGGAATGCCTTTCCGTGACGCTTATAAGCAAGTAGGTTTGGATATCGAGGCCGGTAAATTCGTTCCTTCGAAGAGCGTTAACCATACACACGAAGGCAGTATCGGTAATCTATGTAACGAACCAATCGCCACCATGATGCGTAGCGTGATAGGTTCTTTCTCTTTCGAACGGATGAACGAGGCTGAAAAGAAATTGATCCATGGATAAGATAAGACGGATATTTCCACTTTTGATCTTGTTTACGCTATTATCTTGCGCAGATACGATAGAGACTCGCATTCCCTATCGTGCGGTCTATCTGGAACTAGATCTGACTTATCAAGATAAAGCGTTGAATGCAATACAGGCTTATAAGATCTACACCTCTAAAGATGTAGACCAAGCTGGCGAGCAAACAGGGTTTGGAGGCGTATTGGTTTATCATGGATTGTCCAGTAACGGAACCGGTGCATTCTTTGCGTTCGATGCCGCTTGTCCTCATGAGGCATCCGCTAATGTCATCGTAGATGTGGACGAATCTGCCGTATACGCCATTTGTCCGAAATGCGGTAGTAAATTTGAACTTTTAAACGGTATCGGCAATCCGGTGGAAGGACCTTGCGCTGAGGAGAAACAAGCCCTCAAACAATATGTCGTCGATACAAACGGTAATAAAATTTACATCCATAATTAAATTTTTCACCGGAAATGTTTGGTAGTATAAATATTTGTACTACCTTTGCACTCGCAAAAGAGAAACAAACAATGCGGAAGTAGCTCAGTTGGTAGAGCATAACCTTGCCAAGGTTAGGGTCGCGGGTTCGAGTCCCGTCTTCCGCTCAACTCTTAGAGAAGAGGTGGATGCTCGAATGGTGGAATCGGTAGACACGAAGGACTTAAAATCCTTTGGCCATTGCGGCTGTGCGGGTTCAAGTCCCGCTTCGAGTACGATCTAATTCAATTGCGGAAGTAGCTCAGTTGGTAGAGCATAACCTTGCCAAGGTTAGGGTCGCGGGTTCGAGTCCCGTCTTCCGCTCGCTTCCAAAAGGCCTCGCTGTTCGAAAGAATAGCGGGGCTTTTTATTTCTAAAATATAATCGTATCTTTATCTTCAATTAAAGTGAGGGTTATGGAATTACGTACTGCGAATGTTACCCGATATATCATGCCTCTGCGGGAAGGCGGATCATTGCCTGCTTTAGCGGAGGCAGACGATGAGTTTAAATATGTCGTTAAGTTCCGGGGAGCCGGACATGGGACAAAAGCCTTGATAGCCGAGTTGATCGGAGGTGAGATCGCTCGTTGCTTGGGTTTCCATGTACCGGAATTGGTCTTCCTGAATCTTGACGAGGCTTTCGGGCGGTCGGAAGGTGACGAGGAGATACAAGACTTACTACAAGCAAGTCAAGGGCTCAATCTGGGATTACATTTTTTATCGGGAGCCTTGACTTTCGATCCGGTAGTCAATCGTGTAGATCCCAAACTCGCCTCACAAGTCGTATGGCTCGATGCTCTTTTGACAAATATAGACCGCACGGTCCGGAATACGAATATGTTGATATGGAATAAGGAACTTTGGCTCATCGATCATGGAGCTTCCTTATTTTTCCATTTCTCATGGGTAAATTGGCAAAAACATGCGATCGGCCCTTTCATCCATATCAAGGATCATGTATTATTGCCACAAGCGACGCTGCTGGAGGAAGTAAACAAAGATTTCAAACGTATCTTAACGGAAGAGAAAATTCGTGAGATCGTAGGTCTAGTACCCGACGATTGGTTGCATTGGAACGATAGTCCCGGTACGCCTCAAGAGATACGTGATGTATATATCCGGTTCTTAATTGACCGAATCGCCCATTCTGACACGTTTATAAATGAAGCTCGACATGCAAGACAAACACTTATATGAATATGCCGTAATCCGTATCGTACCGAAAATCGAACGGGAGGAGTTTATCAATGTAGGCCTTATCATGTTCTGTAAACGGCCTAAATTCATCAAGGCTCGCTATCATGTAAACGAGGAGAAACTTCGTCTGTTCACATCAGATATAGATAAGGAATCTTTGTGTACGAATCTCCACGTTTTCGATAAGATATGTTCCGGCGCAAAGGATGGAGGTCCTATAGCCAGCCTAGATATTCCGGAGCGCTTTCGTTGGCTTACCGCCATAAGAAGTGCCTCTATCCAAACCTCGCGTCCACATCCCGGTTTTTCCAACGATCTAGAACAGACATTTGAGAGATTATTTCAAGAATTAGTCTTATAGATAATAAACATAAATCTCCGTATCACGATAAAAGAAAAAAGACGGATCGTCCAAACAACCCGTCTTTCCTTATAGAACTAATAGATATTATACTTATCCTCTTAAGTCCGCATCCATAGCGGCGGCAGCCTTACGACCGTCTCCCATCGCCAGAATCACGGTAGCTCCACCACGAACGATGTCACCACCGGCATACACATCGCCTAAAGCGGAGCGCATACTGTCTTCCTCCACTACGATCGTACCCTTCTTGCTCACCTCCAAGCCTCCAAAGGCACGGGGTATTAATGGATTCGGAGATACACCGACGCTAACGATCACCTCATCCACATCGATTGTTTCGATAGCTCCCTCGATAGGTACCGGACGACGGCGACCAGAGGCATCCGCCTCACCTAGCTCCATCTTCTGCAAGCGCATCTGCTTAACACGACCTCTTTCATCTCCTATATATTCAATCGGATTATGAAGCGTCAAGAACTCTACACCTTCTTCCTTCGCATGTTTCACCTCTTCCAAACGAGCGGGCATCTCCTCCTCGCTACGACGGTAGACAATCATAGCACGCTCAGCGCCCAGACGGCGAGCAGTACGGACAGAGTCCATAGCTGTATTGCCACCTCCGATCACGGCCACCTTCTTCCCTTGTAGCACCGGCGTATCACTTTCCGGATTCGCCGCATCCATTAAGTTTACACGGGTCAAATACTCGTTGGACGACATCACGCCCACAAAGTTCTCACCCGGAATGTTCATAAAGTTAGGCAGACCGGCGCCACTTGCCACGAACACGCCCTTAAAGCCATCCGCATGCAAATCATCATAACTGATCGTCTTACCCACGATACAATCTTTCTCAAACTGTACGCCCATCTTACGAAGGCCATCAATCTCCACGTCCACGATCTTATTCGGTAGGCGGAACTCCGGGATACCATATTTCAATACACCACCGATCTCATGCAATGCCTCGAACACAGTCACATCATATCCACGCTTCGCCATATCTCCGGCAAAAGACAATCCGGCAGGACCGGAACCTACCACGGCAATCTTGATACCGTTCTTCTCCGCAATCTCCGGAACCGAGATATTACCGCTCTCACGTTCGTAATCAGCGGCGAAACGTTCCAAGTAGCCAATGGCAACCGCTTCCTTACCCATTTTCAAATGGATACACTTGCTCTCACATTGTTTCTCCTGCGGACAGACACGACCGCAAACAGCGGGCAGGGCACTTGTCTCTTTCAAGGTCTTAGCGGCCTCCAAGAATTCCCCACGCTCGATATTCTTGATAAAAGTAGGTATATTGATATTTACCGGACATCCCTGCATACAAGTAGGATTCGGACAATCCAGACAGCGCTCGGCCTCTTGCATAGCCTGTTCTTTTGTCAAGCCTAAGTTAACTTCCTCCAAACGGGTACGACTCCGGTATTCCGGGTCCAACTCGTTCATCTTCACACGGGGGATATCCGCACGTTCTTTATTTTTCTTGCTTTTGCGAAGCGCCTCCCGCCAAGGTTCGGCACGACGAGCAGCGATTAATTCTTCTGTTGTCATGATTCAATTACGTGGTTTCGTTATTTCTTCTCTATATCCTTATAAGCGCCGAGGCGCATGATCATCTCATCAAAATCCACTTGATGAGCATCGAACTCCGGTCCGTCCACACAAACGAACTTGGTCTTCCCGCCTACCGTAATACGGCAAGCACCACACATACCCGTTCCGTCCACCATGATCGTATTCAAGGAAGCTACGGTAGGAATCTCGTATTTCTTTGTAAGAGCGGAAACGAATTTCATCATAATAGCCGGACCGATCGTAACGCATAAATCCACCCTCTCCCGGTTGATCACGCTCTCCACGCCATTCGTCACCAAGCCTTTCATACCATACGATCCGTCATCGGTCATGATAATTACCTCATCCGAGTTTTGGCGCATCTGCTCCTCAAGGATCACCAAGTCCTTGGTACGGGCCGCCAATACGACGATCACACGATTTCCTGCCTTATGGAAAGCCTCCACGATCGGCAACAACGGAGCGACACCTACGCCACCACCGGCACAAACAACCGTTCCAACCTTCTCGATATGGGTAGCCTGCCCTAACGGACCCACCACATCCGTGATATAGTCACCCTCATTCAATTCACAGATTTTACGGGATGAGCCGCCTACCGCTTGGATCACCAAGGTGATGGTACCTTTCTCGGTATCCGCCCCGGCAATGGTAAGAGGTATACGTTCGCCTTTTTCGCCAACCTTCACGATCACGAAGTGACCGGCCTTGCGGGAGCGGGCGATCAAAGGAGCCTCGACTTCCAGCTTCACCACGTTGGCTGAGAAATGTTCTTTACTTACAATCTTATTCATTATAATCGCTACTGTTGATAGTTTGTCTTGTTTTGCTGGCAAAAATAAGATAAAAAAGTGAATATAGCCCTATTTTCCTTAACAAAAGGCTTTATTCAAACAAACCTTCATCACGCACTAACATCAAAATAGCGGAATGAGGGACAATCAAGAACTTCTCGTCATTAAAATTGATCTCGTAAGCGGCATTCTGCAAATAGACAGCCAAATCACCTTCACGGGCTTGAAGCGGCAAGTATTGCACCTCCTCCCCTTTCTTTTTCTCCCAGACCTCATGCTCCTCAGATTGAGAAGGCAACGGATATCCGGGCCCCGTCTTTATGATATAACCCGCTTGTATCTTCTCCCCTTGTTGAACCGAGGGAGGCAGATACAATCCGGTCTTCGTCTGGCTCTGTGGATTCTTAGGCTTAATCAATACTTTATCGCCTATCATCAGGAATTTATCGATGTCTTTTTGATCTATGGATAGTTGCATGATTATAAGATGTTAAATTTTTATTTCGCGAACTTACGGAAAGTTTACCGAACAAAAAACCCTGTTCATCGAATAATTCCGCCAGTTCACTGATTCTATTTTTTATACTTCTCTCCTTAATTTACATTTGCACCGTTAGGACTTGTGAAAGCCCTAACAAACCGGTTCATCATACAGACCGGCAGAATAGGTAAACATTAAAGAAAAGGACACCTGCCGGTGTCCTTTTTCTTTGCCCAGACGGATAAAAAACAAAAGAATTCCACCAAAAGTTGTTCGCCGATTAAAAAGGCTTTTTCACCGAATAGATAAAGGCATTCATTGATTTTTATTGGTCTTCGTCTAAACAAACCTTAATATTGCCTCAGTTTACTAGACTTTATTAACCTATTTATTATGAAACACAGACATGCGATCTTTAAAAGCAGGCTAGGATTGGCCTTATGCTTTTTATTGGCAGGCGGTGCTATCATACCGCAAAGTTCCGTATTAAAAGCGGAAACCTCCGTTACGCAACAATCCCGGAAAATAACGGGTACGATCACCGACGCTAAAGGAGAGCCCCTATTAGGTGTTAACGTAGTCGTAAAGGGTACCACGAACGGAACGATCACCGATCTGGATGGTAAATACGTATTAGAAGTAGAGCCGAATGCCATTCTGGTCATCTCTTACATCGGGTACGTAACTCAACAAACACCTGCAAGCGGGAACGTCATGAACATTACCTTAAAGGAAGACACCCAAAATCTAGACGAGGTAGTCGTTGTCGGTTACGGTACCCAACAGAAAAAGGACATCACAGGTTCCGTAGCGGTTATCGATACTGAAGAGCTATTGGCGTCTTCCGGTTCTTCCGCCACACAACAGTTGCAAGGTAAAGCGGCGGGCGTAAACATCGGTACCTCCGGTGCTCCCGGTTCAGCCACGATGGTACGCATCCGAGGTATTAATTCCATCAATGACAACGGACCTTTGTATGTTATCGATGGCGTATCCACTCGTGACCAAGACCTAAGCTCTATCAATCCCAATGACATCGAGAGTATGCAAGTATTGAAAGACGCCTCTTCCGCTGCGATCTACGGAGCGCAAGCAGCGAATGGCGTCATTTTGATCACGACCAAGAAAGGGACAAAAACGGGACAACCGAGATTAACCTATGACGGATATTACGGTTTCTCTAAAACAGGTAAACGCTATGACGTCTTAAACGCTTATGACCGTATTGATGTTGAATGGCAAGCCTCGAAAAACAATCTGGACCTAACGGGAGCCAGCGCCAATGGAGAATTACCTTACCACCAGCAATTCGGAAGTACTTCCGACTCTTGGGTTAATCATCTACCCAATTACATGACCGTAACCGGCGCCGGTGGTAGCACCTCCATCGATCCTAGCGATTACGATCAAGCGAACAACGTAGTCTATGCGCCCGTAGGCGATACGAACTGGTGGGATGAGATCAGTCAACTCGGTTGGATGCAGAATCATCAGCTGTCCTTGTCTGGAGGTACCGATAAAGGGCAATACACCATGAGCATGAACTATTTCGACCAGCAAGGTACCGCTATCGAATCTTATTTCACACGCTATCAAGCACGTGCTAATTCGTCGTATAACGTCCGCCCATGGTTGCGATTCGGAGAGAACCTAACTTATAGTTTTAGCAAAAACAACGGACTTAGCTTCTCAGGTACAGAGTCCAACATCTACTCATGGACTTATCGGGCCTCTCCTTATGTACCGGTTTATGACTATGCGGGCAATTATGCAGGCTCCTTATTCGCCGGGACCGGCAATTTCCAGAATCCTGTAGCTATTCGTGAAAGGAATAAGGATAATTATGCCACTACCCAACGTATATTTGGCAACGTATATGGAGAAGCAGACCTATGGACTGGACTGACTTTCAAAACAAACTTCGGTATCGATTATCGTAATGACTATTCTTACTCGATGACTAAAAACAACCCGGAGTTCTCCGAGTCCGGCGGTCAAAATAACTTTTACGAAAGTAATTACTTTAATTATCGTTGGGTTTGGACCAACACGTTATCTTTCAGCCGGACATTCAATGAGATCCATTCCTTGAACATCTTATTGGGAACAGAGGCTATTCGGGACGGTTTAGGCAGATCCCTCAACGCACGTAGATATAACTATTTATTCGAAGACAATACCAATACATACACCTTGGATATGGGCGAGAACAATAGCCAACGTACCAACTCTTCCACTTACAATGGAGAATTCGCGCTATTTGGTATGTTTGCCCGTGCAGACTATGGATATAAGGATAAGTATCTATTAACCGGTATTATCCGCCGGGACGGTGTTTCCCGTTTCTCGGAAAATAATCGTTACGGAGTCTTTCCATCTATCTCCGCCGGTTGGCGTATGTCAGAGGAGGCATTTATGGAACCAAGCCGAGATTGGCTGGACGACTTAAAGATACGAGCCGGTTACGGCGTCACGGGTAACTCAGAGATTCCTGTCGCAACTAATTTCGCCAATTTGTTCACGACCAGCACCTCCTATACAAATTACGACATGACCGGAGCGAACAATAGCGAGACAACCGGATTCCGCCTCAGTACCTACGGTAACACTGATACGAAATGGGAAATGACCAAGATGGTCAACTTGGGTCTGGACGCAACCTTCCTGAATGGTAAATTCAGCGGTTCATTCGAATGGTATACGAAGAAGACATCCAATATGTTGATACAAGCGGCCTACACCTCGATGGCCGGAGAATCCGGAAGCCCTTATATCAACTTCGGAGATATAAAGAACACCGGTTTCGACTTCATGTTTAATTACCGTGACCGAAAAGGAGACTGGGCATGGGATCTATCCTTGAATTTATCCCATTATAAAAATGAGGTCTTGAAACTCGCGGAAGCTGACGATTATTCTCTATGGGCTAGCGGTACGCGCATCGAAGGATACGTAACCCGTACGACAAAAGGACATGCCGTGTCTGAATTCTGGGGGTTGAAGCAAAATGGTTTTTATGAGTCCGTAGCCGATGTTATGGCAACCAAGCCATTCGGACAAAGTGATATCACAGAGGCAGACGCTGCCGCTTATGTCGGCCGCTTCCGTTTCGAGGACTTGAACGGAGACGGCAAATTGGATGATAGCGACCGGACCTTTATCGGCTCTCCTCATCCGGACTTAACCGGAGGCCTCAACGCCACGTTAACATGGAAAAACTGGGACTTTACTATGTTCTGGAACTTCTCTATCGGCAATGACTTATATAATAACACAAAATATTTTACCGATTTCTGGACTTTCAACGGTAATAAATCCTCACGCCTCAGAGATCAATCATGGACATTGAATGGCGATAACAGTAATGCTATCCTTCCTATGCTGAATACGGAAGATAACTATTCCGGAGCTTATTCTAGCTCTTATTACGTAGAAGACGCCTCCTTCTTACGCCTGAAAAATCTCGTATTGGGATATTCCTTGCCTAAGGAATTACTCAAGAAGGCTGGTATCCAGAATCTCCGCCTGTATTTACAAGCCGAGAATATCCTTACGGTCACCGGATATACAGGCTTGGACCCAGAGTTTACCAACGCCTATTTACGGCAAAGCGATTCTGACACCGACGGAGCCGGACGTGTAGACTTAAAAAGAGGAGTCGATATGGGAGGCTGGCCTACAACTATGCGATTCTTATTGGGCGTGAATTTTACTTTCTAAATCCATTTTACTATAAAAACGACTATTATGAGACATAAAATATTAATAGTAAGCGCAGTTGCTTTATTTACCTTGAGTTCTTGCGGTGAGGATTTTCTATATAAAGCTCCTCAAGGCAGTATTGACCAAGAAGCATTAACAAATGCTGAAGGGGTTGAGTTATTGGTGGTCAACGCTTATGCCGGTTTGACCCGGCCGACCGGATATGACAATATGTTCAATTGGGTATTCGGTGGTGTATACGGAGGTGACGCTAATAAAGGCTCCGAATCCAATGACCAATCTGTATTGAATTCCGTAGAGACGTATGCCGTCACGGCCACAAACGACTATTTACAGAATAAGTGGAAAGACGCATATTATGGAGCACAACGTTGCAACTTAGCACTCAATGTGATGAAAGAAGCGGCAGACATGGATGAGACAACCAAGGCCTACCGGACCGCGGAGCTAAAATTCTTACGTGCCCTATTCATGTTCGAAGGGGTAAAGATTTTCGGACCGACCGGCATGCCCTATATCGACGAGACGATCGCCGCTGAAGAAAATGACCCGAAAGTTCATAACGGTACGGACATTTATCCTAATATTTTAGCAGATGTAGAAGCGGCCATCGAAGGATTACCCGAAAAACAGACCGAAGTGGCACGCCCTACGAAAACAGCGGCAAAAGCGTTAAAGGCTAAAATACTAATGCAACAAGGTGATATGACAGCCGCCAAACCGATCTTGGCCGATATTATCGCAAACGGATTAAGCCCTAAAGGAGAGAGATTAGCCTTACAAGATGATCTGGACGCAAATTTTAACGCAACTACCGAAAATGGGAAAGAGTCTATTTTTGAGGTACAATTCTCTGTCGGAGCCAATAATAACGGGAATTACGGATTTTTACTGAATTATCCTCATAACACAGGCCCCGGTGGATGTTGCGGATTTTATCAACCCTCTTACGAACTGGTAAACTCATTCCAAGTAGACGAAAACGGACTTCCTTATCTTGATGGAGAGTACAGAAATAAAAAATCCGTAACAGAACGTGTTACCGATTATGATTACATCTCTAAGAATGATAAAACAATCGCCGTGGACCCTCGTTTAGATTTCGCCGTAGGACGTATGGAGATTCCCTATAAAGATTGGGGATTGCCTGCTAATGATTGGATACGAAATGTAAGTAGCGGTGGTGTATTCCTACCGAAAAAGCATGTCTATAGCAAAGCGGAACAGGATGCCGGATTAGCTGGCTCCACCTATTCATCCGGCTGGGCTCCCGGTTCTGCCATGAATTTACAATATCTATGCTTACGTGATTGTAAATTGTTATACGCGGAATGCCTAGCGAACGACGGAGAATTAAGTGCCGCCATGCAGCAAGTAAACGATATCCGTGAACGTGCAGCCAAACCGGACAATATCATTTATCTGGAAGACGGAACGCCTGCCGCCAATTATTTAGTGAAACCTTATCCATCCAGTCACGCCGCATTCAGCAACAAGGAAACTTGTATCAAGGCGATTCATATGGAACGTAAGCTGGAACTTGCGATGGAAGGACAACGATTTTTCGATCTGGTTCGTTGGGGAGGTGATTATATGAACAAGGAATTGACGGCATATATAAATTATGAGAAGCAATACCTAACTAAATTCTATGGTGTATCCGCTCCAACCGCTTCTAAGACGATGTTCCCGCTTCCCGAGACAGAGATCCAGACCGCAGGAAACGATGAGAACGGCCAAGCTTATCTGGTACAAAATGATGCTTGGAAATAGTCCAATCTCATCCTTCTTATAAACAGAAAGGCGGGCTTCCCGAAAGAAAGTCCGCCTTCACGATTCTTTGTATCTACATTAAATAGAACGTCCCTTGAACACATTCGACTCGCTTGAAGGATAGAGATTTCCCGTAAAGGATATACGGTTGCTATTAAAGTTAGGCGATACCGTGGCAGTACATTTATTCGTACCTTTTGCCATACGGAACGTAACCCTAGCGGATACCGCTACACCCTGCACATTCATCTCGTACATAACGTTTCCTTTTTTGTCAGTCTTCATCTGTACACCGGAAGTTGTTCCATCAACCGTTATACCTCCTATTCCGTTAGGACCGGCCGCCGGAGTATTAAACGCTAACTGAATGGTAGCCTTCTCACCCTTCACCGAAACGAAGTTCGTGTTCGGAGTAACATAAACAAAACTACCGCGCTTAAACTCTATACGATCCGCTTCCAATACGAAATCCTTATTCTTCAAAGCTTGCACCGCTTGTTCAAACAATGCGTTAGCCTCGGCTTCCTCCGCAGCTTTCTTCGCTGCCTTCTCTGCTTTCTTTGCTTCTTTCTCGGCCTGCTTCGCAGCTTTCTCTGCTGACTTGTCCTGCTGTGCCATCATCGACCCTGCACCAAATAATAAAACGGCGAGCAATAATACAATCTTCTTCATATTAACTCATTTTTAAAGGTTTGTCTATAAAAGTACTTTTATATGTACAATAAAAATACAATTAACATCGACATAAGTTCATCTTTAACCCTTATTTTTCACGTTTTTAACATGATACCATAAAAAGCCCCATGCGGTTACCGCCGCGATGAAATCGGAAAAAGGTTGCGCTAGCCAAACGCCATCCAATCCCCAGATCGGAGGAAATAGCAGAATAGCCGGTATCAAGAATAAAACCTGCCGACTTAGACTCAGAAACATCGCTTTCCATGCGACACCGATACTTTGAAAAAACTGGCTGATCGTAATCTGGGAACCGACAACGAAAAAGACCAGCATCGTCAGACGTAATCCATTGTCCGTAATCGACACCAATTCGGCATCCGTCGAGAATACGCTAACGATCAGTCTCGGGAATAATAAACTGACGATACATCCTACCCCTGTAATCAAGGTCGATACTATAATAGACAACCGCAAGGTAGCCAATACCCGGTCATGATGCCCAGCGCCATGATTAAACCCGACAATCGGTTGCATCCCTTGGGCGATACCGATAATCAACATAACCAGCAGCATGGCGATACTGGAAATAATACCGCTGGCACCAATCGCCAAATCGCCTCCATTCTCTTTCAACGCATGGTTCATGATCACCACAACCACACTGCCCGCCAGCTGCATGGAAAATGGAGACATGCCGATCGTAAATATATTCCAAATAATGGAACCTTTCAACCGGAAATATTTCGTATGGAAACGTACAATACTATCCTTGCTGATAAAATGACTCATCACGAAAGCGGCACCGGCGGCCATGGAGATCACCGTAGCGATAGCGGCACCCTGTATCCCCATATCCAGCCAGAAGATAAAGATCGGGTCTAGGATCACGTTCAATACGGCACCGATCATCATCGTGAACATCGCCTTTTTCGGATATCCGGAAGCACGCATCACGGCATTAAAGCTAAAGCTTAATGTAGCCAGCAAATTACCCGGGATAGCGATATATAAATAGTCTTTCGCATAAGGTATCGTCTGCTCGCTTCCTCCGAACCACGTTAACAAATCATCCAAGAAAATCATACTGGGGATAATCGTCAAGGCTCCGATAATGAATGTCAAAGTGAAAGCGTTTCCTAATACGTTATCTGCCAGATCATTCGCCTTACGGCCTAGATGAATGGAGACCCTTGTAGCGGCTCCCGCACCGATCAACATTCCAAATGCCTGCATAAAGAGTAGTATCGGGAAAGTCAAAGTCAATCCGGAGATAGCTAGCGCACCCACTCCTTGTCCGATAAATATACGATCTACGATATTATAAAGAGCATTAACCATGGTCCCGATAACGGCGGGAATCGCGTAATGTACCAACAAACGGCCTATATTCTCATTTTCCAGCCGCCATGTAATCTCATTTGACATATATAACTTATGATTTATGAATTATGATTGAGATCATCTCCGCCACACTTCCTACGATTCTCGTGCCCTCTTCCGCAGGGAACTGAATACGCAGGCTATCCGGAGCATTACAATAAACACTTATATAATCCTCGCTAACCGACGAGGGCTTAAAGCCATTCCGGATCAAGGCATTCCCAACCCAATAAGAAGTCATAAAATCCCCCTCAACCCCAATAAGCTTTGTTGGAGCTGCCGTATTCAATTTCCCGGTATTCGGATCAAACACGATTCCTTCCTTGCTAAAGAAAGTCTCGAAAGCTCCTCCCATAATCAAGTCCTCCGGCGTTCCACATGCCATTGGGCGACTTTTCTCCTGTAACCATAGACAGTCTCCCAGCTGGATCGCCAAATCAAGATCATGCGTCGATAGCAGAATCGCTTTTTGTTGCTCTACCGCTAAAGTATGTAACAAGACCATAGTCTCTATCCGACTTGTCACATCTAAAAAGGCCGTCGGCTCATCCAACAATATGATGGGGCATTGCTGTGCCAGCGCTTTGGCGATCATGGCTTTCTGACGCTCGCCATCACTAAGTTCCGACACATAATTATAAGCCTTATGAGCGATACCGGCGGCAGCAAGCGATTCCTCGATAATCCTACGATCTTCCTGCCTTAATTGTCCGAAAAAGCCGGTATAGGGATGTCTTCCTAAAGAGACCAACTCGTAAACCGTTATTCCACCGGCATTTGTCTTCTCCGTGAGAACAACACCTACCATCCGGGAAAAATCACCTTGCGAGTAAGAGGCCAACGGCTTTCCTTTCAATTCGATCTCGCCCCCCAGAGAGGGCTGGAAGCCGCACAGCGTACGCAATAAGGTAGACTTTCCCGCACCATTCAACCCGAGAAGGCAAGTCACCTCGCCCGGATATAAATTCAAGTCGAGGGCATCATGCACCAACTTTAGGTGTCCACCTTTCAAAACATATCCAATACTCAGATTTCTTGTCCTTATAACTGGAATCCTTTCCATAACCACTAATTAAAATATTGAATATTCTTCCGGTTCACGATTACGTAAATAATAACAGGCGCCCCAAGCATAGGGGTAACGGCATTCAATGGCAGGATCGTATTACTGCCCGGTACCACCATCAGCATATTACATAGAAGAGCAACGCAGGAACCTGTCAGCATTGTAACTGGCACCAACATCTTATGATTGGAAGAGCCTAACATCAACCGGGCGATATGTGGAACTGCTAATCCGACAAAGGAAATGGGGCCGCAAAAAGCAGTAGTTGTAGCCGTTAATACTCCCGTACACAAAAGAATCGCGATCCGTGTTCGTTTGATCCGGATACCTAAATTAGCGGCATACATTTCTCCCAATAATAAGGCATTCAAAGGCTTGATCAGCAAGATCGCTAATAACAGCCCGATTAACGCACAAGTTCCAAAGAATGGTAATTGTTCCAAGGATACACCGGAAAAATTACCAAGCCCCCACATCACGAACGCATGTACCCGGTCTGTAGATGAATAATAATTCAAGATAGAAATAACCGAAGAAGCTAGATAGCCAATCATGATTCCGATAATCAGAAGCATGACATTATTCTTCACTTTTGCCGAAAAATAGATAATCAGTCCCAGTATCACGCAAGCCCCCACAAAGGCCGCGAGGATTACCGCCATATATCCGCTGATCGGCCAATCCGTGAACTGCTCCAACGTACCACCGAAATAGAGCATGATAGCGGCTACTCCAAGATTAGCGCCATCACTAATGCCCAATATGGAAGGTCCCGCCAACGGATTCCGGAACAATGTCTGTAATAGCAACCCGCTGGTAGCCAAGGAAGCCCCCGCCAATAATGCGGTTATAGCCTGAGGCAAACGAGATTGCAACACGATATTCTGCCATGCGATCTTATCAGATCCCTTCCCCAGCAAAATATCCATCACGTGATCCAAAGGAATCGGTACGGCCCCATACGCCAGCCCTCCCACAAAGAGCACCAAAAGAACCACCCCCAACAACGGATAAAAAAGCAGTGCTTGTTTGTTCATGGCGCGAAGGTATACAAAAAAGCGGAGTTATGTTATACTTCTCCCTACCTCACGAAGAAAACCAAAATATTACTCACGTACGCAATTATTAGGAATACACATTCTTAAACGATCGCCTCGAGTACCACACATCGTAAGCAAACCGTAATAATAAAGTAGACTACGGAAATTATCTATATCCGTTACCCATTCGGCAGGAAAGGATGTATGTAAGTCCACCAAGATCTCTCCTTTTGCCGCGATTTCCTCGATGGTACCCATACGATTTTCCTCCTGTACAGAGTCACGATCAATACGTGCCAGCATCTTCAGCTTACTATAGTCCGTTCGGATATTCTTATCGGCCATTTCTCCCGGGGAACAATGAAAATCAACTTGCCAACGTAAATAATACAAAGTCATATCACAGTTAAAAATCCGATCGTCACCCAAGCTCTCTCTTGCGAAACAGTAATTATCATACCAAGGCTTCATTTCCGTAATCATAGCCTCAGCATCCCCTTTGAGCATATCGTTTTGCTGATAATAACGGAACATCTCACGAACATCCGTTTCATCAAAACCCATCATGGCATTAAAACGAGGATCTACCGAGATATTCCAGTCTATATTATATCCACTCGACAAATCATCCAGCGTCACAGGGCTTACCCCCATCATGAATATACGGTCAAACATTCCCTTGAATTGTTTGAAATACTCCCGGTAGAAACCACTGGCGTGAGTCAAGTCATGAAACATTCGCTGCCCATGCTCACTCAATATCACATTGGTAAAGTTGTCGTACTCATCTATAATGAGATACAGGGGATATCCCTTTTCCTTCGCTTTTACCTCTATGTAAGCCAGCTTAGACTTCGCGCTTTCTATATGCTCGACGGTCTCCTTAAAATCAGCGTCATAATAAGCTGCGTACACATGCGCGAACTGATTAATGATTAAGCCGCAATAATCATTGAAACTTGTCATCAGGTCCGCTCCCGGCATCGAACAGCCCGCTTTAGAGAAATCGAAATAAAGTACCTGATACTTACTCCTTTCACCGGTTGGATGCGTACCAATCCAGAGATCTCCAAAATATGCATCAAAATCATCCTGACGCAATATATCATAATACGTTAATACGTACGCATCATGCTTAGGAATACGCTCTTGCCAAACCGTCTCGGACGGATCAAGAAAAGATAGCTAGGCATCTTCTCGATAAGCGGAAGGTACATCGTTTTATCCACGAAATAGAAATTACCATTCCTTATTCGATTGAAATCTGATAATCCGTAAGGGATTCCTTTTACTTGACTCATATACTGGATAACTTTTATACTTGTTGTAGGCAAAGTTAGTCTATTCCTTGCAATAAGCACTAATATTTAGAAAAAAGAGCAACCACAATGTTTGCAAATGCATTTATTCAAGTTTAGTTCACAAACGAATGCATCTGTCTGTTGTTTTGGTTCGATAAAACTCGATCAAGTCATTCATTTCAATATTTTGCTTACAGTTCCATTCTCTCAAAAGGAGATGCTTTGGTCGTTGAGAAGCACACTATTTTTGGCTGTTGAAGTGAATAACTAACGGCTTGTCGAGTGAATAACTAACGGCTATACCTAGTCGTTAGCTTACGGCTTGGGAAGTGAATAACTAATCACTTGGAAAGCCTTTTACGAGTGACTTAATCAACTGTATACCAGATATATTTCGCGAACGCATTTTACTACTCAACTAGCTCTTCAACTAAATTAAAGAAGAACCAGCTATTTCAAGAAAAGACACACTGTGGCTAAAGCCCAAAAAGCAAGTTATATTATACCAGTTAGATTGTCACGGTTATACTATGGGCATGATTTTGAGATGGGAAATAAGAATAAAGAGGAGATATGTTTCTGCACGGAAATAAGGTGTGTCAAGGAAACATCAAAAAAGGATCAAAAGGGCGTTTTTCAAGAAATCACTATAAGGCAATGGATTGCTAAAATTTTCTTTCAAATTTGATGACAAGACATACATTGGCTCGAAATAAACGATTCTTCCTTACTTTAGTGAGCTAGACAAAGTACTACCGTACCTCATCTAGCTCTGAAAGTCTTTATTTGAATGCAGGATAACCCGGATTCTGAGTCAATTTATCGTTAGATTGATAAGCATCTTGAGATATAGGGAACAATTTCAAATAATCATCTGTCTTTCTCACACAATTTGAAGCAGCCCACATACCTTTGTCATAGGCCCCGAAACGGATATCATCCTGGCGGTTGTGCATCTCCCAAGACAATTCGAGGCGACGCTCAAGAAGGATATCATCCAGCGTAACAGTAGCGTAATTGTGATTGGAATCACCAAACGCACGTTCACGGACTTGATTAACCAAGCTTGTGGCCTCAGACGCACTACCACCACTACGAAGCAATGCCTCTGCTTTCATTAAAAGAACATCCGCATAACGGAACACATGGAAATCATTACCCATAGCGTCTGTCAAAGTCGTTGAGTACGGCCATTTCTGGCAACGTGCGCCATCATGCTGATTTACCGCTCCCCAAGTTGTTCCATCATATTCCGTACCAGCCAACATAGTAACATCGATCGTATGGTTTAACAAGAAACCATGGTCTGTCTCAATAGGCTCACCGGTCGAGGCATTATACATCTGGCCGATCAAGAATGTAGCTTCCTTACGAGGATCGTCATCAGAGAACAATTTAACATATTCCGGCTGCGCACAAACACCATTCCAAGCAGAAACACCGTTAGAAAGAGCCAACTGATCTTTGTAGTGCAACGTACGGTTCATCAATTGCCAACGATTATCCTTATCCGTATCCGTCTCTGAGAACGGAGCGGCCAAGATCGCCTCACGAGAACTCTCGTTCGTCAAGGAGAAGTTTGCCTTAAAGTCCGGCTCTAATATATAACCCATCGCCATCACTTTGTCGCAACACTCTGCGGCCATCTGGTAAGCATTGTTACAACTTACACCCCAAGCTTCCGCATTCAAATATAATTTAGACAACAACGTATAAGCTGCACCTTTCGTAAACTTAGCATAACCATTTTCACGACCCGGACAAGTTTCCGCAATCTCTGTCACTTCTTTAATCAACCAATCAAACACGGCCTGGCGAGGTTGGCAAACCGGAAGTTCCTTGTCCGCATAATCAGTAACCAATGGAATATTGCCCCAATCGTCCATCATCTTGTAAATCCAAAAAGCACGGATACCTCGGATTTCAGATGTATATAGAGACATCTGTTCGTCCGATAAGAAATCAGAAGATTCCACTACCTTCAAGTTGGCATTACAAGTACCGATAGCCTCAGAAGCCGTAGACCACGCTCCCTTGATCACAGAAGTCTGCGAAGTCCATGTGTGCATGTAGATCTCACGATACTGACCACCATCATACCAGTCGCCACCCTTACGGGTAGGAGTAACAGCATCAGATCCCGACATCACATCCAGCGCAATAAAATTTCCATCCGCAGGATAATTCTTCAATGTCTTATACACGGTCCCTACCAACACACTGATCTCCGAATCAGTATAACCGAATGAATCCGCAGGGACATTATCGTATACCGTTTCATCCAAGTTCGTACACGCTGGCATAGAAAAAAGGAGAGCCGTGCCAGTCAAGAACGATATTATATTTCTTTTTTTCATAACGAATGCATTTAAAATTAGAATGATAAGTTAACACCAAATGTAAATGAACGAGCCTTCGGCATATAGTTACGCGGTTCGATACCCGGTGACAGACCGGCATCCGTATCGCTAGCCTCGCCACGGAAGAGCTCCACTTCCGGATCCAAACCGGAATAGCTTGTGATTACGAACAAGTTCTGAGCAGCTACATAAATACGGGCTTTATCTAGCCAATCAATCTTCTTCGTATTGAATGTATAACCAATAGACATATTATCCAAACGGGCGAAAGAGGCATTCTCCAAATAATATGAGCTTACACGTGAATTCTCTCTCAGTAACATCAAGTCATCACCTTTCATAGCGTTAGCTCCGGCTACATAGGTATTATTACCATAAGCGGCACGCGGGTTGTTCAACAACTTGCCACCGATCTGCCCACGTAAGAAGAAGCTGGCATCCCAATTCTTCCAAGTGAAGGTATTGTTCCATCCAAATGTCAAATCCGGCTGGGAATCACCTACGTATGTACGGTCATCGTCCGAGATTTGTCCATCCTTATTGACATCTTCCATAATAAACTTACCGTTTTCATCAATGCCGTTACATTTCAACATAAAGAACTGACCGACCGGATAGCCTTCCTCTACCACATGAGAAGTCACGCCGGAAGCGCCGCGGATCCACGGATCACCTACATAAACACGGCTTGTTGAAAACAGGTCGTTAGACAACTTCGTGATCTCATTCTTATTGTGAGACAAATTAATAGAAGTATTCCAGTTAAAGCTCTTGTTTCGGATCACGTCTAAGTTCAACATGACCTCGATACCCTTATTGCTCATATCACCAACGTTGGCAGCGATCTTTTTATACACATACGTTGGAGTCGGTACAGCATAGTCATAAAGCATATCGGAAGTCTTCTTACTATAATATTCTACCGTACCGCCCAAGCGACCGTTAAATAACTGGAAGTCTACACCGATATTAAACATAGCAGTTGATTCCCACTTCAAATCCGGGTTCGGGTTCTGCGTGATACGGAAAGAGGTAGATGTACCACCACCGTTATAATAAGTACCATACGGCTGATACAACTCCAAGCTCTTATAAGGCTTCAAACCATCTTGATTACCCGTCACACCATAACCAGCACGCAACTTCAAGTCGTTCAACCAACTGATATCCTGCATAAAGGCCTCTTGAGAAATACCCCAAGCAGCAGATACAGACGGGAACCATCCCCATTTATGATTAGCACCGAACTTAGAAGAACCATCACGACGCATCGTAGCGGTGATCATATATCGCTCATCGTAGCTATAGTGCGCACGAGCAAAGAAAGAGATCAATTTATAGTCATTCTTGCTGGAAGTCACATTACCGATCTTCAAATCGTTACCAGCTTGGATAGAGTTGGCACCCATAGATGCTACAGAGAACTGTGTTGCCAAAGATTCTTGCGACTGATAACCGTTGGTTTCCCAAGAATAACCCAGCAAAGCGTTCAGTTTATGTTTTTCCTCCGCACCGAAAGACTTGTTATAGTCGGCCGTCCATTCCATCAACTCACGATCCCATACGAAGTTGCGTCTCTTGGCATAGCCATTCGAGCTATCACCCAAAGAGTTTCCAGCACCACCACCTAACGCATTGTCGGGGCTTTCCCATTGGCTATAATCGCTAGTATAACGACTCTTATATAAGTTCGCCTTTACGTTCAGGCCCTCAATTACTTCAAACTGCACATCGCCTTGTCCATAGAAATAATTATTTTTGAATAATTTGTAGTTTTCATCTTGGGCTTTCACCATGTTACCTTGGTTATAAGCGTTGTCGTTACCCGTAAAATAAGAGCCATCCTCATTGTAAATCGGAACGACCGGAACATTATTGTAAGCAGCGATGAAATAGTCGGCAAACGTAGCTTGCATATCTGTCAAGGTAGCAGCTCCCGTCAAACCAATACGCAAACGATCATTGATAGCTCGTTGCTGGAATTGGAAGCGGAAACTGTGACGCTTCATCCAGTTATCGCGAGCGATACCCTTACGGTCTAAGTAAGTATAAGACGCACGATAGTTACTTTTGGAAGAACCTCCAGACAATGACAAGGCATGATTCTGAGAAATACCCGTACGTAATAAAGCACCGAACCAATCAGTATCAGCGTTATATTTGTCATATTGCGAGATGTCACTACCCAATTGTTTGTTCACATCACGCCATTCGGAAGCATTCAGCATATCCGGTTTGTTAGCAACCTTATCCATTGTCACATAACCATCATAATTAATCTGAGTCTTAGCTCCCGAACCTCTCTTGGTCGTAATCAAGATAACACCACCTGCGGCACGAGAACCATAGATAGCGGCGGAGGAGGCATCCTTCAATACGGAAATAGACTCGATATCTGAAGGAGAAACCGTAGACATATCACCACCGGGAACACCATCGATAACGATCATAGGACCTTGATCGTTTTGCAAGGTAGAAGTACCACGCAAACGAATCTGAGAGCTACGAGTCACATCACCAGAGCCAGAAGTAATCTGCAAACCAGCCACTTTACCTTGTAGCAAATCTGAAGCATCACGATTAACACCCTTGTTGAAGTTTTCCTCGGAGACATTGGCTACAGATCCGGTAATCTCCTTACGAGTCTGCGTACCATAACCGATCGCAACAACCTCACCCAAATTTACTACGGATGGAGCTAATTTAACGTCCACTTTGTTACGTCCTTTAACACCTTCTTCCAAAGTGTTATAACCAATAAAAGAAAATTGAAGAACGGCTTTTTTCAAGTCGTTAAGCGTTAGAGTGTAATTACCGTCAATATCGGTAATCGTACCATTGGTAGTACCCTTTTCTACAATGTTCGCACCGATGATGGGCTCACCTTGTTCATCTAGAACTTTTCCTTTAACAGCGCCAGATTGGGCAAAAGCCGCTGTCATGCAAAAAGACATCAACACTGAAAGTATCACTACCTTACAGCGTCTGAAAGAATCAAATGTTTTCTTTCGTTGCATAATTACTTAATTTTTAGGTTAACAATCATTGAATTCACAAACACAATTGAGAATTTTCGAGGCAAATATAATAACTTTTTTAAAATTAAACCATGATAATGTAAAAAAACATTACATAAAACCATCCATACTTTGTTTTGATGATTGATTTATTTCACTCTATTGTGTAATACTCATATGGTACCTGATATACCTAGATGCTACCATGCTTGATTTTTTATTACGGAAAAATATTGAATATGTTTGATATTAACAAAGTATACGTAGCATGATTCTAAACCATGGTACTAGATGAACTTGGTGAACCCATCATCGGTGCGAACATCGTAGAAAAGGGTACTACCAATGGTACGATTACCGATATTGACGGTAACTACAGCCTTACCGTAAATGATTTAAAAAAGGCTGTTCTTCAAGCATCCTTTATTGGTTATAACACGATCGAAGAGAGTGTTAAAGGACGTAGCACGGTAGAGATTAAGTTATCTCCATCCGTAGTAAACTTAGGAGAGGTCGTGGCGATCGGTTACGGTACGCAGACCCGTAGGGAGATCACAGGATCCGTGGCGAACGTATCCGAAGAAAGTTTTAACAAAGGTATCACACGTGACGCTTCCGACTTGTTGCAAGGCAAGGTAGCTGGTTTGACGATCACTTCCGGCTCCGGTGATGTGACGCGTGGATCTACGATGCGTTTGCGTGGTACATCCACGTTGCAGAACGACCAAGGTCCGTTAATCGTTATCGATGGTATTCCCGGTGGTGATATGTCGACGGTAGCTCCTTCCGATATCGAGTCTATCTCCGTCTTGAAAGATGCCTCCTCCGCCGCTATCTACGGCTCTCGTGCCGCTGGTGGTGTAGTATTGATTACGACCAAGAGAGGTTCTGGCTCCAAGACACAAATCAGCTATGATGGTTATGTTGCCTTTGATCTGATGGCCAATAAGCCCGATTTAATGAATGCGGACGAATGGAGAGGTTACGCAAATAGCAAAGGTCTAGACTATAGCGTATACGACCAATATGGTGCCGACACAGATTGGTTTGATGAACTGACTCGTACCGGAGTTTCTCAGAACCATTCAATCTCTTTGTCTGGTGGTGGTTCTAAGAACAACTATCGTGCGTCCTATACCTATTTGGATCGAAATGGTATCATGCGCGATAACGATATGCAACGCCATAGCTTCCGCTTCCAGTTCCAGCAGCGTGCGATCAATGACCGTTTGCGTATTGGTTTGGCTGGATCTGCTACCTTGACAGACTCACATGTTCCGAATGGTGACAACTTCGTGTTGGCATACAGCATGTTGCCTGTTTACCCAGTTTATAACGCTGATGGTTCTTACTTCACGAAAGTTAATGCGGAGTATGACCAAGGTAATCCTGTTCAAAACCAAAATCTGAACGAGCGAAAAAACAGCAACGTTTATTTTTATGGTGCCGGTGATATCCAATTTGAGATTATCAACGGATTGAACATCAAGGCAAATTTATATAAGAGCCGTTTCTCTAATGAGTATAGCCGCTATGACGACTCTCGTACGACGGTCGGACAGGGTAATAATGGCTTTGCGCAAAAACGTAATCGGGCATGGGATCGTAACTTGATGGAGTGGACTTTGGACTACAATAAGTCTTTTGGTGCGGACGAAAAACATAAATTGAATGCGATTCTCGGTTACTCTTGGGAGGATAACACATATTCTTATTTCTTCGCTCAAAACCGCAACTTTTTGATCAACGATTTGTCATATAACGCTTTGCAATCCGGAGCCGGATTAAAGACAGGCGACGTTGAGTCTGGTAAGAACTACTACAAATTGATCTCTATGTTCGCCCGCGCTCACTATAGCTATGACGAGCGTTATATGATTACGGCTACCGTCCGTCGAGATGGTTCCTCTAAGTTCGGTGCGAATCATAAATGGGGTACGTTCCCCTCTGTTTCCGCAGCTTGGGGTATCTCACAAGAGGCATTCATGCAAGACGTAAACTGGATCAATGACTTGAAGTTACGTGCGGGCTACGGTGTTACCGGTAACCAAGATGGTTTACAGCCGTATAAGAGCATGGAGCTTTATGGCATGTCCGGTATCTATTATGACAATGGTAATTGGGCTACATCTTATAAGATTTCCCAGAATGCCAACCCGGATTTGAAATGGGAGTCTACGGCTATGTTAAACATCGGTTTAGATTTCTCTTTGTTCAATGGCCGTTTAGGTGGTACAATCGAATGGTATGACAAACGTACATCAGACATGCTTTATACTTACAAGGTTCCGACTCCTCCGTATGTTTACGACCGTATGCAAGCCAATGTAGGTGATATGAAAAATACAGGTATCGAGGTTTTGTTAAACTTAGATGTGATCCGTAACAAGACATTCAACTGGAATATGTCATTGAACTTGTCCCACAATAAGAATGAAATCACGAAGTTGTCAAGCGATCTTTATACGACAGACCGTATTTATACAGGCGATCCATGGATCCGTGGTGCTTCCGGCGTAACTTCTCACGTAGTAGAGGAAGGCCGTCCCGTAGGACAATTCTTCATGCTGGAATGTACGGGTATCAAGGACGGAAAATATATCATTACGGATTTGAACGGTGATGGTGAGATCTCGGACGATGACCGCACATACGTAGGAGACGCACAACCAGACTTGACATTTGGATGGCAAAATAATTTCACTTGGAAGAACTGGGATTTCAGCTTCTTCTTCCGTGGAACGATCGGCAACAAGGTATTGAACAACCCGCGTGCGGCTTATGCGAATAATACGTACTTGATCGGTACAAACGCATTAGATGATGAATTGACTTATACGATGAAAGAATCTTCTCGCGTATGTTCTTATTATTTGGAGAATGGTTCGTTCATCCGTTTGGATAACTTGGCCTTAGGTTACACCTTCGATACGAAGAAGATTAATTGGTTGGATAAAGCTCGTCTTTATTTCGCCGCTCAGAACTTATTCGTAATTACTGGATACAAAGGTTTAGACCCAGAGGTTGAATTGTTCCGTGGTGAATCTTCCGATACGGATGCTGGTTTGTCTCCGGGTATTGAGCCTCGTCAATTCTTCCCGAAGGCACGTACCTTCACATTGGGTGTTAATTTAACTTTCTAAATTAAATCGTTATTAATTATGAATAAAAAATCAATTATATCATTATTTACTGGTGCTGCACTAATGTTTTCCATGCCCTCCTGTACGGATTTGGATGAAACGGTGTATGATAAGATTCCAGCAGAAAACTTCGGTAAAACCGATGGTGAAATCAATTCGATCATTGGCCCTGCATACAATACATTTAAAAGATATTTCTCTGACGCATGTATTGCTTTATCGGAATGCTCAGGAGATATGGCGGTCGTACCTACCCGTAAAGGTGGTGACTGGTATGATGGTGGTCAGTATCGTGAGTTACACATGCACGCATGGACTGCGAATACCTCAGCCGTGAAAAACGCATGGTCAAGATCTACGGAAGCGATCTCTGCTTGTAACTTAATTTACGAGACTATTAGTACTTCCGCATTGGAAGAATCCGCAAAAGCTAGAGCGTTAGCGGAAATCCGCGGTGTACGTGCGTTCTGGATTTATTACCTGATGGATAATTGGGGAAATGTTCCATTGAGTATAGATTACAATGACACAGAACTGCCCACTTGCAAAACAAGGAAGGAAGTTTATGATTGGTTGGTTAAAGAGGTAAACGAGATCAAGGACTTGCTTCGTGAAGATGTTTCTGACGCTAGTTATGGAAAATTCACGAAAGGTGCCGCTTATACCTTATTGGCAAAGTTGTACCTAAACGCAGAGGCTTGGGGCGTAGACTCTCCTCGATATAAAGAGGCCGCTGACGCTTGTGATGTCGTGATGGGGCTTCCTTATATATTAGAGGCTAACTGGAAAACAAATTTCCAAGTAAATAACCAACAATCAAGAGAAGCTATCTTGGCTTGCTGCTTTAGTGCGAACGATACGGAATGGCAAAATCAATTACATTACCGTACTTTGCACTATAAAGATAATATACCTCTTGGAGCTACTTTCAGCGCATGGAACGGTATTTGCGCACAGCCGGATTATGTATTGCTATTCGACAAGGAAGATCCTCGCTATGAAGGCTCTTTCTTAGTAGGTCCAAGTATCGACCCTGCTACTGGGAAAGTGTTGATCACGGCACACGACCGTCCTTTGATACACACTCCGGAAGTTACAGTTATCCCCGGAACGGAACGTGATGGTACGATTTGGGGTGACGTGAACCAAGAAGACGGCGCTCGTTGTAACAAATGGACTTTCGATAAGTCCTTAACTAATGCGATGGAGAATGATTTCCATATTTTCCGTCTGGCTGATGTATATTTGATGAAAGCAGAGTGTTTGATACGCACAGGAGGCAACAATGCGGAGGCTACACGTTTGGTCAATGCGGTCCGCGAACGTGCTTACGGTAACTCTAACCACAATTACGCATCCGTAGATCTAGAAAAGATCGCCTTAGAACGTAAGTTCGAGTTGGCATGGGAATGCCACGCACGTCAAGACAATATTCGCTTTGGAACTTTCCAAAACGCTCGTTGGCTGAAATCTGAAACGAAAGGGAAAGACTACATGAATATCTTCCCGATCTCTCAAGACGCATGGCAAACGAACCAGAACTTAAAACAGAACCCGGGTTATCCCGCATTCTAAAATATTCTATGGGCTAGATGAGACTTTTTAGGTTTCGTCTAGCCCTTTTTGTATAATCTTAAAATAATACGAACATGAAGAAGTATTTGATTTTACTTGCGATGTTACTCGTCGCCGTTGCGAACTATGCGGAAAAGCCCGCTAATTATGTGGAAGCCTCCCAAGAAGCGTATAGAGCTTCTGACCCTCTGATGCTAGAAGGATATTTTACAGGTGATACTTTCTCCGGGCAGATTGAGTTGATGACCGCAAACCAGATTCCCGGATACAATACACCCACAAGGCTTACAATTGTCGTAAGTAATCCCGTATTATCTTCCTATAATTGGTCTGTCTCCGGTAATGGTATATCATCTTATATCTCTGATAGCCATTTATGTGAAATATTCTTCAAGACAGGAGGATCACGTGGCTGTACGGTTACTCTATCAGGTCCTCTTGCGTCTACCGGTCAACAGGTGACAAAGGTTTTCGGATTCTATTGATGTTGAAAGTGAAGACATTCTTAGAAAGTAATGCCCCGTCACCAACTTATTCGTAAGTCTGTGACGGGGCGTTGCTTGTTTTGTATCTTCTATTATTCTATTGGATATTTGTCAATACCATAGACCTTTTTTATATGAGGATCAATGTAGTAGATTCTTTGCCTCTTCTTGTCCCCCGATCTTGAATATTGCGCTCTTACCTACTAGGCGTTTGAAAGAATGAACGTGTGCCCAAATGCTTATGGGCATTAGGGGAGCGTTACAGTATGTCCGATACCCTATCTGTCAGGAACTACCGCTCCATCCTCTCCTTCTCCTTTATCAACCCATTCCGATACGCATAAAGCAGTTTCTCCAAGTCCTTGATCTGGCTTTGAAGATCCGCACCCTTATCCGTATCTTTCACCATCTGGCGATGGGAGCTTAATTCTACCACGATCGTGGTGGATTTGATATCCAAGCCTTCCTCGATCGCTTTCGCCCGGGATTCGAAGGGTTCGTGTTGCACAAGCTGGAAACCACGGGAGTGATATACTAATGTATAGCCCGCAATACCGGTTTCCAAATGATACGGACGGGAGAAACCGCCATCGATTACTAACATCTTGCCATTCGCCTTGATGGGATTCTCACCTTGATTGGAACGGACAGGGACATGTCCGTTGATGATATGCCGATGCATACCGGTCACCCCAAACTCATCCAATATCCTATCACAAATTTCCTCTTGCTCTCGTAACGTATAATAAGCGCCTTTTTCCTCCTTATGAGTCTCGGCCTCTTCGATAAAGGCACGCTCGAAAGTAGCCATCTTGCTTTTATCGAATAACGGAGAGTCCTTGCCGCCCCAAAGATACCAGATATAATCATGCGCATATTCCACTTCTTCCTGCTCCCCGGTCTTGAAATAAGCCGTACGGATCAGTTGGTCTACACGGTCCAACAAAGCACGGCCCTTATAATCCTGCCCCAAGATACGTACTGACTTAAACGTCCCATCCGGATTCATCGGGATAGAGGCATGAAACAGTAAATTGGAATTACAAACCTGATACATTCCCCCATGCCGGAAGAAACAACGCATATGCTTTTTCATCTTCTCGCTGCTCTCAAAAGAATGCAAGATCTTTCGGATCAAATCCTCCTCCTCAATAGAAAGACGATACGGATCTTTCGGGTCTAAAGTAGGCCAGTTAGTATCTTTAAGCATATAATCCTTTCCATCGATATGAACCACTCCCCGCTTCAGATCGATATGGTGCAACAACATCCGGTCATCCATCTCAAACTCCGGACGACGGCGGATGATCTCACCCTCCAGCTTGAACTGGATGATGGTGATCGCCTTGTGCATCTGGGCGATCAAACGGGTGGTCTTCTCATCCATTGCATTATCGGCGAACTTTGTTTTCGGCATGAATAACGCACAAGGATCATCCCCGTACGCCTCCATCGCGAAAGTGGCCAACGGCAAAAGATTGATGCCATATCCATCTTCTAAGGTAGCCATATTACCAAAGCGTAAACACATACGAATCACGTTGGCGATACTTACCAAATTACCGGAAGCGGCTCCCATCCATAAGATATCATGATTACCCCATTGAACATCGAAATTATGGTAATCGCAAAGGATATCCATGATCAGATGAGCGCCCGGACCCCGATCGTAAATATCGCCGATGATATGTAACAGGTCGATTGTCAACCGTTGGATCAAGTTACACATAGCGATAATGAAATCGTCCGCACGTCCCGTGGAGATGATCGTACAAATAATCTGATCCACATAAGCGGATTTATTCGGCTCTACGGAAGACTCGTGCAATAACTCCTGAATAATATAGGAGAACTCCTTGGGTAAAGCCTTACGTACTTTCGAACGGGTGTATTTGGAGGACACGTTCCGGCAAACACGTACCAATTGATTCAAGGTCACTTGGTACCAATCTTCCAGATCTTGCTCTTGACTCTTGATCAGTTCCAGCTTATCCTCTGGATAATAAATCAAGGAACAAAGCTCCTTCTTCTCGGATTCCCGGAGCGTATTACTGAAAATCTCGTTCACCTTGCGCTTTACGGCACCGGAAGCGTTTCTCAGCACATGGCTAAAGGCTTGATCCTCGCCATGTAAATCACTCAAGAAGTGCTCCGTACCCTTCGGTAGGTTCAAGATCGCTTCCAGATTAATGATCTCCGTACTGGCATCCGCGATCGTCGGGAAACTCCGTGCCAACAATTGCAAATACCGTAAATCATTTTGTACAGATTCGGCTATAATATCTTTTGTCATCTTATCTCTTATTTATACGCGAATATAAATAGATCCGGTCATTTAAACCGAACCTGCTCCGGTTTATTTTTCTCGGCTACTTGCTGGATCTCATAGGGGCTGACCTCTACGGCGCCTTTCGTCAATTCCGGAATATTGTAGGAATACAACTGATAGTCATACTTATCCGGATCTTCTTGAGGCAATAAGAACGGTTTCGAAGGCTTACCGTCTTTCCCTATATAACAAATATAAGGTAAAGTATATAAACCGTTATCCCGGCGGCTACTAAATACGACCCAATCACTATTACTACTCCAAGAATGATAGCTATCCGTATCCGGGCTATTCAACGCAGACATATCCATCGCTGTCCGATTCTCCAAATCCATCATCCGGATCTCCGCATCCGGGTGCCAAATAGGGAACTGCCCATAAGCGGTTTCCGTGTACATCAGGAAACGCCCATCGGGAGAGATACGGGGAAATGTATAGCTCAAGCTATCCGCATGTACCAACGTATCGATCGGGAAGCTGATCTCGCCACGATCCGGATCGAACGCGACACGGCAGAGATTATAACGTACCTTATCATAATTCTCCGGCATCTTCTGGGCCGGGGCCGTACAGAAATAAAGCCATTTACCATCCGGAGAGAACGCGGGGAAAGTCTCGAATGCATCTTTTGTGATCAATGAGGCTTTCGAAAGGATTTCTTTGTTTTTCACGTCATACACCACCACATCGGACTCCAAGTCGAACACTTCCATCTTTTTCTCTTTCACGGAATGGAAAAACTGTTTGATATCATTTACCGATGTGGTGATATAGCGCCCGGAAGGATGCCAGAAAGGATACGTCATATTACTGATCGTCCCATTCGTTTTCGTATTCAATTTACTGATTTTCTTGTCTTGGACAATATAAGTTCCCCCATTCGCCGCACGCATATGGAACATCATCTGCCCCGGATCTCCCATACAGAACGAATGGCAGTTCATACAATTATAGCCGGTCATATCGTTACGGATAATCGGCTGTTCGTCAAACGACTCCAAATTCCGCTGATAAATACCCACAATATGCCATTTCTCGTATCCCGGCTCTATCAAACGGTATACTAAATGAGAGTCGATCGCTTGATCACTGATATAGACAGAGAATGGTGCCCATTTAGTCCACTCATCACCTATCTTCGTGGCGATCGTAACAAAAAAGGCTTTTCCACGGTTCGCACGTGTCAAGCGAATCCAATCCTTCATCTTAAAACGGATCGTATTTGTCCCATGATATTCAAATACTTCCGACTCACTACCTTCTATTTTCGCATAGCATTCATCCGCTGGTACATTTATCCGGAAATTCAACGGAGCTATATTATAAGGTATAGTCGTCCCTTTATAATCCGGAAAAATAGGAGGCGGGGACATACGTTCGTTCGTGACATTCGTAATGCCTTCCGGATGCAAGGACCAAAAGCCTAAATATACGACTATAGTGAGAACTTGTATTATTAGATATCCGATTACAAAATTTCGGACGATCTTTCTTTTCTTTGTATTATCCATGTATTATTGTCGTTTAGGAGTCGGGATAAATTGAGCGTAATAATAATAGGTATCACCAAACTGTTGCTTCAAGGCTGCCGGCGGCATAGAGCGTGCCACTTTCATGAATTGCAGGAAGCGATTCTGCACCTCCTGACTGATCGGGAAGCTCCGGAACGCCTCCGGATCTTTCTGTACGGCCGCGAAGAACAAGCAAATAGCTTCTTGATAAAGCACCGGGAATGCCTCACCCCGTTCTTTCATCAATTCCATATAATGCATAAAAGTCATCAAATCCTTATAAACCAAAAGATATCCCATCCCATATTCGAAAGCCGGACGGTTATCGGCATGATCGTCGATCAAAAAAGCCAATGCGTTCGGAAAGATCAAGGTCAGGTCCAAAGGATTATCGGTAATCGGAAGCATCGCCCGTTTTGCCGCTATCCAATCTTCCGACGCACAAGCCACGGAGTCCAATAATGGACGTTGAGCGGTTGCCCAATCCCGGTAATGCGGGTTCGATTCCAGTATCTTGATATATTTCTCCGCCGCACGATATTCGCCGGTTACCAGATAAGTCTCCACCAAACGCTTCATCAAACGAGGTTGCACGCAACGTTGTGAACTTAATACCCCCCACAAAGGCGAAACGTTGGGCGGCGTTCACTTGCCCGACTTGCCAAGCCACCTCACTCGCCTCGATCAATCCCATCCGGCTTTTCGGATCGTGCGGAATAAAACCACCCTCACCGATCTGGGGGAAACGCATCAAATCGGAAGTAAAACGTCCGGTTTTCGACAAAGCCAAATTCAGATAAATCAAGGCATCCATATCCCGCACAGAATGCGCACGAGCGTGCGAGACAATCTTCTGCCATTCTCCCAGCCGTGCATAGTAATCATACCGATAGGCCTGCTCCATCGGATCTTTCTTATAGAGAATCCCGGCGACCATCGCTATCAAAAGAAAAACGTAAGAAACGATTCGTTTCCAAGATTCCTTACGGATGAAAACCCGGCTCCTTACATAATAAAGAATGAAAGCGATCAAAGGATACGCAAGCATGATATATCCTAAAGAATTAGGTATCGGATATTCGGGATGGCATAGATGTTTGCTGAAAAAAGCTTCCCGCATCGGAAGAATATAAACCGTACGCATGGCGATCAACGGTAGCAAACCTCCCCAAGCGATAGCGATAATGGCTACTCCAAAACGAGCCTTATCCTCTTTAGCACAACACTCATAAACCGCGATCAATAAGGCCAACAATAAATTAGCGGGTGCCGCAAAAAAATAAGAGCCCCCCAAAAACAAGAAGCCAAAGAGATAACGAAGCCAATCAATCTTGATTGAAGTATACAAATACGCAAGAACCTGCACGAAAGCGAGCATCGTCAACAAGGCGATTGACTCCTGCGGATAGATCCAAATTAAAAAAGAGGGAAGAATAGCCGCCAACATAGAGGCACGCACCCCACAAGCTTTTAAGTAAAGGAAAAAACAGCCGGAGATCAGTCCTAATAATAAAGCGATCACTACCGAAGCCCCATAAGGATGGATAAACGCAAGCGATAAGAACTCAGTCACATATTCATTCAATCCACCCGGTTCGGCCAATCGGTCTTGGAAATAACTACCGGTAGTCTGAAACATCATATACTGCTCCAGAAAACGATACCAATACCGAAAATTCAACTCTATGAATAGGAAACTACCTATAATAAAAAGGAATAGTATAATGGTATTATTGTTAACAAATAGTCTATTCTTCATTCTCCAACTGTTTTTCGGATCGTAAAGATAGAAAGTATATAGAAGACGGCAAAAGAAAAAGTTTAATTATTATATTGAACACGGAATACACGAAACACACGGACTGATACTATATACCTCAGTGTATCGCTGTGTGTTCCGTGTGTTCCGTGTTCAATCCTGTACTTACATCTGCTGCTCGCCGCCGCCAGAGCCGCCGCTCTTCACATCATCGTTATTGATACCGCGTTTTACTTTCTTGATAGCATCTTTCAAGGTACCGAAACGATAGGATACGCTAACTTGTAACATGCGCATCGTTCGGTAATTGGTCTCACGGCGGAAGAACGTATCGTCTGAAGAAGTGTTTTCCATCTTCATTCGTTTCCAGAACGGGTTCTGGAAAGACAACTGAACCGAGAGCTTTTTCTTCAAGAAATCCTTATTTACGGAGATTCCCGTAAAATAGAATGGAGAACGTTTACCCTGCAACTGAATCCAAGGAGAGAAATATCCTCCATGCAAGTTCAAGCGAAAATCCATCGGGAAATTAAACTGCGTACCGGCGAATATACGTCCGCTGAAACCACTGTTCGCCATATCATTCATATCGCTCTTCAAATCCGTATAATCCACACCTCCATTCATATAAATACGGAACAAAGGAACCGGGTTCCAATTTGCGTATACGAACAAGCCCGTAGATTGTTTCTTTCCTATATTACCATAAGTAGTCTGGAAAATACCCGGGTTCTTCGGATCGATAAAGGTATATTGCTCGATCGAATTATTCACGAACGTATAAGTAGCGCTCGCGTTAATGCTGAATTTCTGGGCGAACATACTATAGTTCAAGTTAATATTATTACTTTTCTCAGAGTCCAGATTCGGGTTACCGAAGGATATATTCTGCGGATCCGCATTGTTTACATAAGGATTCAAATACCAGATACCCGGACGCTGGATACGCATATTATATCCCAAGCGAAGCTGTTGCGCCATGCTCAGTTGATAAGAGATCGTAGCGTTTGGCACCACGTCGAAATAATGGGTGTCAAAATTCATATCGGGAGCCATCTCGTATTTCACATCCAAAGAAGTTCCTTCCGCACGGACACCCGCTTTCACGCCAAACTTATCAAACTTCATCGAATAGCCCAGATAAGCGGAATAGATATGTTGGGTATGACGGAAATGGCTATCCTTGGAAGTAACATCTTCCCATATATTCAGCGAATCGTTGAAAGCGGTACGATCTGTATTACTCCGGCTCTGGCGGAATATGTATTTCGCGCCAACCTCCAAGGTCTGGTCCTTCCATGTAGGAGTCGTATAATCCACCTGTCCGGTGTGCTCATTCGTAGAAGCCTTATTGATATTATTTTGCGGATAGCCGAGCCAAGGATTGTAATTCACGACATTCTCTAATTCCGTATAATCCTTACTATCATTCGGAGAATGGCTGAAACGGTAAGAGACCGTCAGCAACTCATCTTTCTTATGGGTAGAGTGCTGGTAATCCACGTTCACGTCCGTAGAACCAAATGTCTCTGTCGTTTCCGAGTTACGGTTATAACTGTAGACCGGATTATGATTGATATCCTGCATATTCACGTTATACTCCGAGAAACTTTTCATCTCGCCACGGAATAAGTTCGCGCCAACGGTCAATAGATTCAAAGAGTCGATCTCATAACTTCCCTCCAAATAACCGAATTGGAACGGTCCACGGCTCTTTCTACGTCCATTTTGTGTCAAGAAGTGTTCCCCGTCATTTTGCAAATCTTCCCGTACGGAGTTAGCGTCATTCCATGGGTCCCGCTCCCGATTATAGTTATAGTTGGCGGTAAGTCCTAATTTTCCGGCTTTTAGAGATACATAACCACCACCGCCTACACGCCCCAACGAACTACCGTTCACACGAACCGTACCAGTATATCCTTGTAGAGCATTTTTCGTTGTAATGATATTAATAATACCACCGATACCCTCGGCGTCATACTTAGCGCCCGGGTCTGTGATCACCTCTATGTTTTTCACGGAATTGGCCGGCATACTCTTTAATACCTCAGCAGGATTATTACTCAACAGGTTAGAAGGTTTACCATTCATGTAGATCTTGAAGTTCGTGGAACCTTTCAATTGGATTTGGTCATCTCCATCCACGGTTACCATCGGCACTTTGCGCAACATATCCAACGTATTGTTGGTCTGTGCCTCGGGGTCATCTTCCAAGCTATAGGTAAGTTTATCAATCTCAGCCTTCACCAAAGGTTTCTGCGCCGTAACCGTCACTTCCCCCAGCCGCTGGTTATCCTCCTGCATATATAACTTACCCAAATCCAAGTTCCTCTGTTTATCCGAGATCGTAAATATTTTCTCGGCAGGAGCTTTTCCTATAGATTGCATAGAGATGATATATTTGCCGGCGCTACTCAATGGTGCCTGAAACTTACCATCCACATCACACGCTAAAAGCTTGACCGGTTTCTCGGGGGTCTTCGCAAAAGCAATTCTCAACGTCGCATAGGGTACGGACTCGTTACTCAGCGAATCTAACACCTGTCCCTTAATTGAATAGGAACCGGTTTTATCAGCCTGCGCATACAGAGGAAGCGCAAGGAACAGTACCCAAAATAAGGTAAATAATTTCTCTTTCATACGTTCATCTATCACTATAAAAATAATACATTTTACTGCAAATTACACTATTTACGATTTCATCGTACAAATAAAGTCATTAATAATGTTCATATTTCCTTTTTCTTCTAAAGAAGTCTGAAAAAAGAGTATTTTTTCATATATAGACGGACATCAAGTAAAACAGGTTGCACAATAATTCTAGGAATCTTTGAGAAAACGAATATATTGTTATTTTTGCATTCGTAATTCTTTAAAATACAATGTCATGAGAACTATCTTTTGTGTATTAGCCACTTTGATGTTGGGTTTGACGAGTCTGCAAGCCCAAAGTTTAAAAGCCATTAAGTTGAACGCTCCCGACAAGACCCGAGGCGCTTCGGTGATGGAAGCCCTGGCAAATCGTCACTCCGAGCGTGAGTTCGCCAACAAGAAACTCAGCCAACAAGATCTTTCCGATTTGATGTGGGCCGCCATTGGGATCAATCGCAAGGACGGGAAACGTACCGCCGCCTCTGCCTTGAACAAACAAGACGTGGATGTTTACGTATTGATGGAAGAGGGTGCTTATCTGTATGATCCGAAAGCCCATCAACTGAACCCGGTAGCGGAAGGTGACCACCGTCCACTGATCGGAGGAAAGCAAACCTCCGTGAACTCAGCTCCCGCTTGTCTATTGATGGTTTCTGATGTTTCCAAATTCGGCAATGTAGGTACACCGCAATTACGAGAGCGTTTTGGAGCGTTAGATGCCGGGCTGGTCTCTCAGAATATCGCCTTGTTCTGTTCCGGATGCGGCTTGGTAACAGTTCCCCGAGGTAGCATGGAGGCAGATGCTTTGAAAAAAGTGTTGAAGCTATCCGACTCCCAAATCCCAATGATTAATCATCCCGTGGGTTACGCTAAATAACAGGGGTACCCCCATCGCCTCACGGCAGTAGTCCCATAAGCCAACACCACTACTGCCGTAGGCTTACGCCACTACTCCTTATGGGGCATGCCAGTAGTCACATTAAAAACACACGCTCCAAGCGAAGATCAAAGCCAGCAACGCAAAGATCACCACCAAAATCGTATTCCCCCAGCGAATCAGGAAAGAGGGTAAACGCTCGATAAATCCCTCTATATTAGCGATACGGGCTGCCAATAACAAGCGAGATTTATCAATCTCACCGTCATCCACGGCGATATTGCGTGCGATCGACTCTGAGAACAGATAACCGTCTTGCATCACTGCGCCACATTGGTCACGCCACCATAAAAGGCTGAAAGATCACAAATCATCTCCACCCACCCGGATATCGCCTTCTACCGGATTATAGTAACCCAATAATAACTTGATCAAGGTTGTTTTCACCGTAAAAAAAGTCTTGTTATAAATAGACTCTTCGATTTGAGACAGCAGAAATATCCAAAAAACATTTTTAGCGGTAGAGCCTATAAATGAGTTTCCCAGCAAAGGATACAAGGTTTGTTACGCCAACACGTTAAGCGGTATTCAAGACATATATCATATCTATTGGAGATTATCAGCTGGAACTTTCCACACATCAATTATTCTATAAACAAGAGTTGTTAAAGGTATTAAGCCCCAAAGATTTCAAGTTACTCTATCAGTTATCCGAACCATTGAATCAACCGGTAAGCAGAGAAAAGCTTTTCCAAGAAATTTGGGAAGGTCAAGAAGCTCATGATAGCTTGAATAATAGTATCTCACGTTTACGTAAGTTATTGGAAAGGGATACCACGCTTTCAATAGATGCCGTAAAAGGAATTGGCTATATATTACAAAAAAAGACCTATTCCCCTCATCGCAATTAAGGGAGGCTTATTGTAGATTTCTTTATACGCTCTTGTTCCCTAGCGCATGATTCGGGAAAAACACGTACGACTTTTTTGAAAAACACGTACGACTTTTCCCGGAAACACATACGTGTTTTGAAAGAAAGATAGCCATGTTTTAAACACACTAATTCTCAATACATTACACACCTATGTCATTAGCTTGCTTATTGTCTGGAATTTGTCTTGGAATACAACGCATCCTTACTTGCCCTGTATTTACATCCACGTAGAGACGCAGCACGCTATGTCACTACAATTAGAGGACATAATGCGGTGAAAATCGAGCAGAAAAAGTCTTTCGCAAATCATACCATTTGCCGCATAAAGAGTTTTCATTATCTTCGCGGAAAATTAATAGAAATGTTATCGTTCTTTATCATACTTCCAATCCTGTATCTTGCAGGGAATATTTATATTTATCTAAAGGGAAAACAGGCTTTGAAAAGCCAGTCTACCGGAGTTAAAGTATTGTTATCCATTGTTTTTTGGGGAGGAGCTTTGTCATTCTTCAGTAGTTTTCTATTCAGGAACCTAGATATGCCGGCTTCTTTCGCTCAAACAGTTTCTCAAGTAGGAACAGGATGGCTCGTGTTCACTTTATACATGGTATTGGCCCTGTTGGTATTTGATATCTTACGACTTTTCCACCTACGTTTCAAATACTCATTCTATTTATCCTTATTCTTAACACTCAGCTTATTAGGATATGGAAACTATAATTACCAACATCCTGATACACGAGTTATCAACATGGTTATCAACAAACCGGCCGATACCGATGGACAGTCGCTGAAGGTCGTAGCCATTAGCGACATACACTTAGGATACGCTACCAACAAGACGATGCTTGCCGGATATGTGGATATGATAAACGCCCAACGCCCGGACATCGTTCTTATCGGTGGAGACTTGATAGACAACAGTGTCGCACCTCTGCGATACGAGCATATGGAAGAGGAACTGTCCAAGATATACGCTCCATTAGGCGTTTATATGGTACCGGGTAACCATGAGTATATCAGTGGCATAGAGGAGAGCGAGAAATTCATAGCGCAGACGCCCATCGTACTTTTAAGGGATTCCGTGGCTATCTTGCCCAATCAGATCCAACTCGTAGGACGGGACGACCGGCATAACAAAGGACGGAAAACTTTAGGTCAGCTTACCGCGAACCTTGATAAAAGCAAACCTGTTATCTTACTAGACCATCAACCCTACGATTTAGAGAAAACGGAAGAGGCTGGCGTAGACTTACAGTTTAGCGGACATACACATCGAGGACAAGTATGGCCGATGAACTGGATCGTGGATCATCTGTTCGAATTAAGTTACGGGATTAAAAAAATCGGAAATAGTACGATTTATGTCTCATCCGGCTTATCTTTGTGGGGACCGCCTTTCCGTATCGGAACGGACAGCGAGATGGTGGTGTTCAATATTACATTCAAAGAGTAAAGATGAAAGTATTTATTCAATCGATCGTAGCGCAGCTATTACTAAATCCGTATATTTTCTGGAGAGGATATCAAGCGCTTCCTCCTAAGAAAAGTTGCCGGATTCCTTTTATCTTGTTTTTCGTACTCGAACTATCGCTTTATTTTTTCGGATTTATTTTTAGGAATGAACTACCTGATAACGTGATAATCACGATCCAATACATCTGTAACACTTGGTATATAGCGTCCATTTATATCACTTTATCTCTCTTGGTACTTGAGTTGATCAGGCTCTCCCAACGTATCAAGCCATGGTTCCCCAAATGGATGAAAGGGCATTGGCAGCAAACCAAGGTAACCCTGTTTTTTCTTATCGTATTCGGTGTTACCGGTTTAATGATTCACGCATACCATACGGTAATGAATCCGATTGTTAAGAACGTATATATCACGTTGCCCAAAGCCGCGGGGGATCGGGATAGCCTGACTATTGTCATGATGAGCGACTTACATATCGGAGAGGTTATCGGGAAGGACTTGGTACAAAAATATGTGGCGCTCAGCAACGCACAGCATCCGGATATGGTGGTATTAGCGGGGGATATCATGGATTATGAATCCCGGTTTGCGGAAAACGCCCACATCGAGGATGATTTAAAACAATTAAAAGCTCCGTTGGGAGTATATATCATTTACGGGAATCATGAATACCGGGCAAACCGGAACGCGAAATATCGTTGGTTGCAAAAGACCGGAGGTACGCTACTAATAGACTCGGTGGTCCAACCGGACTCAACTTTTTATTTGATAGGGAGGGATGATTTCATCCATAAGAAACGAAAATCGCTTCATTCGTTAATGGAAGGGGTGGATACCGGCAAACCGATTATCGTTTTGGATCATCAACCTTGGTCGTTCGCCGAGATGAATATGAATGGGGTGGATTTGGGACTGCACGGACATACGCATAACGGGCAGTTATGGCCTTATCCCCTACTGATGAAACTTGTGTATGAATGCCCGTACGGATATTATAAGAAAGGACCTACGCAATTCTATGTATCTTCCGGCATTGGTATAGCAGGACCTCCTTATCGGGTGGGAACCGTCTCGGAATTGGTCGTATTGCATATCCGCTTCAAAGCCCCCAAACAGACTGGCGAAAGAGGGAAAAGCACGATGCCCATTCAAGGGAGCTGACAATGGGCATCGTAAGCTCGCTTGAATGGGCATTGTAAGGCCCTTAGAATGGGCATCGGCAGAAACCCACCTATTCGGTACCCTTGGTGGCCGCTTCCAACTCAACCGGCACGCTCAATGTACGTCTGTATAAATCCGGATCGCCTAATACCTCCAACGCTTTCTCCAATACAAGATCATCTTTCAAGCTTTCTTGCAACTCTCCTCGTTGGTAATAATAACGTTTTACGATCTCGGCGGCCATTACTCGTTTCACCTCATCCTTGAAACGATCGAAATCTCTTTCCAGATTCGGAGTCAGCTTAGCCTCTAATTCCTTGAACGCAGTAGAATCCTCCTCCAGATACCCCTCGAACTCAGCCACTTCTTTCAAGTTCTTCAATACTTTCTCGCTTTGGCGGTCATACGTGAAATTCTTGGACTTGGCGTATTGCTTCAAAGCTTCGAAATCCTCATCGGAAACCGTAAATTCCTCGATGGGAGCGATCGTCTTATGCTTTTGTACCCAATCCGTAACGAAGTCGAACAAGACCGTATCCGCCGCCAAATAATACATCATGGTAGGCACTTTCGGCTCCTTCACCTCAAACTCCGGACGTACGCCACCCCCATCACGAACCGGACGCTTCTTGGACGTATAGAATACGGAAGTCAAGCTATCCGGAATAGCAGCCACGCTACCATCCTCTTTCCGGTGCGAATAATCGATTTGCTGGATGCAACGACCACTCGGGATATAGTATTTACTCATCGTGATTTTCACTTTCCCATTATAAGGCAGGTCACGAGGAGCTTGCACCAACCCCTTACCAAACGAACGTTGTCCCACCAACACGGCACGATCCATATCCTGCAAAGATCCCGATACGATCTCAGCGGCGGAAGCCGTACCTCCATTGATCAATATAGCCAACGGCATTACCGTATCCAAAGGCTCCGTAGAGGTTCGGTACGTACGATCCCATTGCTTGATCTTTCCTTTCGTTGAAAGCACCTCGCTGCCTTTCGGTACGAACATACCTACGATTTGTACGGCACCTTCCAGCACGCCGCCGCCGTTACCGCGCAAATCCAGTACCAAAGACTTAATATTATGATTTTTCTTTAAATCCAAGAATGCCTCTTTCACCTCTTGAGCACTTTTGATAGTAAATGCCTTTAGATAAATATAACCGATACTGTCATTCTTAACCCCGTAGTAAGTAACTTGAGGTGTCGTGATCTGCTTACGGGTAATCTCGAACTTCCGGGGTTTCTTCTCGCCCGGACGTTGGATCGTCAAAACCATCTTCGTATTGGGAACACCTTTCAATAACTCGCTGACCCGGGAGTTTGTCGCCTTGGAAACATCGATCGTATCAATCGCCAAGATCAGATCGCCCGGCTTCAGACCCGCTAAATCGGCCGGCATTCCCTCGGTAGGCTCGGCAATCATCACGCCTCCCTCATTGTTACGCTGACGGATCAAGGAACCGATACCTCCGTATTCGCCGGTCGTCATCAGACTCAATTCCTCCGTTTTTTGCTCAGGATAGTATTCCGTATAAGGATCTAAACCAGCCAACATTGCCTCGATTCCCCGCTGAACGGTTTTATCCACATCCACTGAATCCACGTAGAACATCTCTACTTCTTTCAATAAAGAATTGAAAATGTCTAGGTTCTTACTCACCTCAAAGCGGTTATCTTTTTGCGCCCATCCCGGCACTACGCTACTTGCGACGAACAGCAAGCAAAATAAACCTATAATTCCTCTTCGTTGAACCAATCTGTACATACAATATTTAGTTAATTAACGGCATAAATGTAAGGAATAATACGCCGCCTAAGCCAATATCCCTTTTACTTTTAACTTTATTTGTTCCCATTTATCATACGGAATCTCCGGGCCAACCACGTCGATCACATAGCCCGCCAACATCGATCCGATGCGTGCGGATTGTACCAAAGACGCTCCTATGGATTGACCGTACAAGAATCCGGCGGCGAAGTTATCACCGGCGCCAGTCGTATCAACAGGCTTGCCCCCCTCAGCCGGGACAGAATAAAATTGACCATGACTACCGATCAAGGCACCTTCCTTTCCCAAAGTGACCAATGAGACCTCTACCAACTCAGACAAGGTATGTACGGCCTCAGCAGCCTTCTGCCCGGTAAAAGCCTCAGCCTCACTCTCATTAGAGAACAAAATATCCACATATTTAGGAATGATATCCTCCAGCATTCCTTTAAAAGCATTCACGATATTGAAGTTCGACAAATCCAGCGCTACTTTCAAGCCCAACTTTTTAGCCTTCTCCATCGTAGAACGAACCAACGGTTCGTTTACGAGCAAGTAACCTTCTATATAAATACATTGATATTTACTTAGCATCTCCTCGGTGATCTCATCCGGGGTTATTGTCGGGGCCGGGCCAAGGAAAGTCCCCATCGTACGTTCCCCATCCGGAGAAATCATCACCGTACAGCTACCTGTAAGTCCGTCCGTCTTGATAAAATAGGAACTGACACCCGCTTTTTCCAACGCATCCTCATAAAATCCGCCGATCGAATCATCCCCGATCTTACCGATAAAACCGGAATTCGCCCCTAAAGAAGACATCGAACGCATCGTGTTGCAGACAGATCCTCCCGGGGTTTGCGTACGTGGCAAGCCGGCTAAAGTTGTACGGATAGCGATCATTTGTTCCCTGTTAATCATATCCATAGCTCCTTTCTGTATCCCGATTTCCGATAGGACATCATCATTTTCAAGCCTCAATAAAACGTCAACCAAAGCGTTTCCTAAACCTATTGTATTCATTTTTTCGTAATTTTTTTCGCAAAGATATTGCATATTTCGAAAATACCCCGTACTTTTGCAGTGCAATTTCAGAAAGGGGTTACGGAATAACCTTTGAAAGAGCGAAAAATTCTTCCTTAGCTCAGTTGGTTAGAGCATCTGACTGTTAATCAGAGGGTCCTTGGTTCAAGTCCAAGA